>ENA-OWRC01000143-OWRC01000143.1-human-gut-metagenome-genome-assembly--contig:-NODE-143-length-98360-cov-5.668613_pt1 | contig 98360 bp, 110 predicted proteins | sample MGYA00248268_ERZ651895 | MGnify/ENA primary metagenome ERZ651895 (study PRJEB26924, sample SAMEA4378242) | human gut metagenome | biome: human gut; feature: human-associated habitat; material: faeces...
ACAAAGTAATTTTAATGGGACGCTTAACAAGAGATCCTGAGGTGAGATATTCCGCAGGAGAAAATGCACTGGCAATTGCTAGATACACATTAGCGGTAGATAGAAGATTTCGTCGTGACGGAGAAGCAACTGCAGATTTTATCAGCTGTGTTGTGTTCGGACGTGGCGCGGAATTTGCAGAGAAGTACTTCCATCAGGGAATCAGAATTGTAGTAAGTGGTCGTATTCAGACCGGAAGCTACACAAACAGAGATGGCCAGAAAGTATATACTACAGAAGTTGTAGTTGAGGAACAGGAATTTGCCGAGAGTAAAGCTTCCAGTGACAGCTATGCAGCATCACATCCTCAGCAGAATGCAGCACCGGCTCCGTCTATGCCGAGTCCGGGGGCAGCAAGCGCAGACGGCTTTATGAATATTCCGGATGGAATCGACGAAGAACTTCCATTTAACTAAACTGAAAGAAATAAGAACAGGAGGAAACCATCATGGCTTACAATAGAGGCGAAAGACCGGACTCTCCAATGAAGAGAAGAGGCGGACGCAGAAGAAAAAAAGTTTGTGTATTCTGCGGTAAAGAAAATAATGAAATCGATTACAAGGATGTAGCAAAACTCAGAAAATATGTTTCTGAAAGAGGAAAAATCCTTCCAAGAAGAATCACAGGAAACTGTGCAAAACATCAGAGAGCTCTGACTGTTGCTGTTAAGAGAGCACGTCATCTTTCCATGATGCCATATGTTCAGGACTAATCTGATCGATATAGCTTATTGAAGTTTGGGAGCTGTGTCCGGATTGCAGAATATGCTTTCCGGACGTAGCTCTTTTTTTAGTTTGTGGGAAATATCTGGCATAATTCATGGATATCTGGTATAATAAAAGGCAGCGTTTAAATAACTAAGAAAAAGAATGGTAAAGAGTGTTATGAGTGGAAAATTAAAATTAAAAGGCCATCTGAAGCATTTAGCCCGCTGGCCACTGTATTTGTCCGTTCTGCTGATTGTATTGAACATTCTGGTATATGTGATCAACATCAAAGCAGGTGTGGTTGTCACGATGGGAAACGTCCTTTATCTTGTGGCAGCGATTGCACTTCTGTTTTATCACAGACCATTGATGTTTAATGATCTGATTGCTTTTGCCAGCCAGTATGAGTTTCTGGAAAAGAAAGTACTCGAAGAACTGGCACTTCCATATGCAGTGATGGATATGCAGGGGAGAATGATCTGGTCAAACAGAATGTTTTCTCAGCTGACGGGAAAAGATCCGTTTTACAGAAAGAATGTCAGTACGATCTTTCCGGATATTACAGCGAACAAACTTCCGGGACATGATGGAAAAGATATCACAGAAGTCAGTACCCAGTTTGGGGACCGCATTTATCGTATCTCTATGCAGAAAGTTTTTCTGGGAGAGTCTGTTGCACCGTCCAAACTGCTGATGGATATTCCGAAAACAACGAGTCTTATTGCAATGTATCTGTACGATGAGACTGAGTTAAAGGAATATATCCAGGCGAATGAAGACAATAAACTTGTTGTTGCTCTTGCATATCTGGATAATTATGAAGAAGCACTGGAAAGTGTAGAAGATGTCAGAAGATCGCTTCTGATTGCTCTGATCGACCGTAAGATCACGAAATATTTTTCCAATTATGATGGCCTGGTTCGAAAACTGGAAAAAGATAAATATTTTCTGATCATGAGGCAGAGTTCGCTGGAAACGTTGAAGGAGCAGAAATTCCATATCCTTGATGAAGTAAAAACTGTTAATATCGGTAACGAAATGACAGTGACTTTAAGTATTGGTATCGGTCTGAATGCTGCAACTTATCTTCAGAACTATGAGTATTCACGTATTGCCATTGAAATGGCACTTGGACGTGGCGGAGATCAGGTTGTTATCAAAAACGGTGACAGCATTACTTATTATGGTGGTAAGGCCCAGCAGATGGAAAAGACTACCCGTGTCAAAGCCCGTGTCAAAGCACAGGCGCTGAAAGAGTTCATGAGCACTAAAGAACGTGTTGTTGTTATGGGGCATAAGATCACAGATGTTGATGCTCTGGGCGCGGCTATTGGTATTTATCGTGCAGGTAAGACACTTGGCAAACCGGTACACATTGTTGTAAATGACCCATCTACATCCATACGTCCGCTTATGGCTGGATATATAAATAATCCGGACTATGAACCATCTATGTTCATTGACCGGAACCAGGCAATGGAACTGGTAGATGACAATACGGTAGTGGTTGTTGTTGATACAAATAAGCCAAGCTATACAGAGTGCGAAGAACTTTTGTACATGACAAAGACAATCGTGGTTCTCGACCATCACCGAAGAGGCAACGAAGTGATCCAGAACGCGGTATTATCCTATGTAGAACCATATGCATCTTCAACATGTGAAATGGTAGCTGAGATCCTGCAGTATTTCTCGGATGATCTTAGACTTCGTAATATTGAGGCAGATTGCATTTATGCCGGTATTATGATAGATACAAACAACTTCATTACACGGGCCGGTGTGCGTACATTTGAGGCCGCCGCATTCCTGCGTCGTTCCGGTGCGGATATGACCAGAGTGCGTAAGATGCTTCGTGATAATATTGATTCTTATAAGGCAAGAGCGGAAGCTGTTCGAACAGCAGAAATCTACAGAGGATGCTTTGCTATTGCAAAATGTCCGAGTGAGGGACTGGAAAGTCCGACAGTTGTCGGTGCACAGGCGGCAAATGAACTTTTGAATATTGCCGGTGTAAAAGCATCATTTGTACTGACCACATATAATAAAGAAGTTTATGTCAGTGCCCGTGCAATCGATGAAGTTAATGTACAGGTAATGATGGAAAAACTTGGCGGTGGCGGACATATTAATATTGCCGGCGCACAGGTAAAACGTCCGATTGACGAAGTACAGGATATGCTGAAAGAAATTATAGATGAGTTGTATCAGGAGGAAAAAGGCAAGAAATGAAAGTGATTTTATTAGAAGACGTAAAGGCACTTGGTAAAAAAGGCGCCATTGTAAATGTAAGTGACGGATATGCAAGAAATATGATTCTTCCGAAAAAACTGGGAGTAGAGGCTACTCCGAAGAATCTGAATGACCTGAAACTTCAGAAAGCCAATGCAGAAAAAGTTGCACAGGAAAATCTTGAGTCAGCACAGGCATTTGCAAAAGATCTTGAAACAAAAGAAATCATTCTGACACTGAAAGTAGGAGAAGGCGGAAGAACTTTCGGATCTGTATCTTCCAAAGAAATTTCAGAAGCAGCCAAAGTTCAGCTTGGGCTGGATATTGATAAAAAGAAACTTCAACTGCCAAGTCCGATCAGAAATCTCGGTGTGACACAGGTTCCGGTGAAATTGCATCCTAAAGTAACCGGAAGTCTGAAAGTATGGATCAAAGAAGCATAAGTAAGGAGAATCTGCTATGGAAGAAGCGCTGATAAAAAGAATACCGCCTCACAGTATTGAGGCAGAGCAGTCTGTCATCGGCGCCATGCTCCTTGACAGAGATGCGATTCTGATTGCATCGGAAATCCTGACAAGTGATGACTTTTATCAGAATCAGTATGGCATTATTTTTGATGCAATGGTAGAGCTTTGTAATGAAGGGAAGCCGGTTGATCTGATCACTCTGCAGAATCGACTGAAAGAAAAAGATCTTCCTCCGGATATCAGCAGTATGGAATATGTACGAGAGCTTATTGAAGCAGTTCCTACTTCTGCCAATGTGAAGTATTATGCCAACATTGTAAGTGAAAAAGCACTTTTGCGTCGCCTCATCAAAGCGACAGAAGATGTTGCAAATACCTGTTATCTGGAAAAAGAAAGTACAGAGATGATTCTTGAAGAGTCGGAAAAGAAACTGTTTAATATTCTGCAGAGAAGTATTGGCGGGGATTATGTACCGATTCAGCAGGTTGTGTTGAATGCAATCAACAACATTGAGAAGGCATCCAAACTGAAAGGCAGTGTAACCGGTATTCCGACAGGATTTATCGATCTGGATTACAAGACGTCAGGTATGCATCCGTCAGATCTGGTTTTGATCGCGGCACGTCCTTCTATGGGTAAAACTGCATTTGTTCTGAACATTGCACAGTATATGGCATTTCGTAAAGATGTTACGGTTGCGATATTCAGTCTGGAAATGTCAAAGGAACAGCTTGTAAACCGACTTCTGGCGATGGAGTCGCATGTCGATTCACAGAATATGCGTACCGGCAATCTGAAAGATGAGGACTGGACAAAGCTGGTGGAAGGAGCGGATATCATTGGACGTTCCAACCTGATCATTGATGATACACCGGGAATCAGTATTGCGGAAATGCGATCCAAATGTCGAAAATATAAACTGGAACATAATCTTGGAATCATTATGATCGACTATCTTCAGTTGATGAGTGGCAGTGGCAAAAGTGATTCACGTCAGCAGGAAATTTCTGATATCTCTCGTTCGCTTAAGGCACTTGCCAGGGAACTGAGTGTACCGGTCATTGCACTGTCGCAGCTTAGTCGTGCGGTTGAACAGAGACCGGATCACAGACCGATGCTTTCGGATCTTCGAGAGTCTGGTGCGATTGAGCAGGATGCCGATGTCGTTATGTTTTTGTATCGCGATGATTATTATCACAAAGATACAGAGAAAAAAGATATTGCAGAAGTAATCATTGCCAAACAAAGAAATGGTCCAATCGGAACGATTGAACTGGTATGGCTGCCAAGATATACACAGTTTGTAAACATGAAGAAATAATAAAAAAGCAGAAAGCAGGTATTTACCGAAGAATAAACATAGTTCTGAGGTGGATGCCTGCTTTTTTGTCGAACGTTTTTTGTTGAATTCGTAAGGGTTACTTTTTATAATAAAATGTAATGAAGTTCATAAGGAGGTGCATGATGGAGACACGATATACAGTCAGACAGGCGGTGGAAATGACTGGAGTCAAGTCATATGTCCTGCGATACTGGGAAGAGGAACTGGAACTACAGATTCACAGAAACGAATTGGGACACCGTTATTACACCGGATATGATATTCAACTTTTTTTGAATATTAAAGAACTGAAGAAAAGAGGATTGCAGCTTCGGGCAATCAAGAACCTGATCCCTCAGATAACAGCATCTATGACCGGATTTGGAGAAAGTGCATCAACACTTCTGGAAGGAGAAGTCATAGATCATGCTGAAGTAAAAACAGACAGGGATTTAAAAGAAAAAATATCCAAAAAAGACGAGGGGAAAAATGATAAGATCTTAGAATTTCAGGCGATTCTTGAAAGACTGATTACACAGGAACTGAAGGCACAGAATGAAGATGAAGAAAGATGCAGATCGCTTGATTATGCGATACGCAGACAGCAGCTTGCACGAAAAGAGGCAGCAGCTGCTGCTGAGAAAAAGTCTGGACGAAGGCACCGGGATAAGTAACGGAATATAAAAAAGCTGCAGCAGACGCTGCAGCTTTTTGGTTGATATGAATGAAATTATTCAGCTGGGTGAATAGCTTCTGTAGGACAGGCATCAGCGCATGTTCCACAGTCAAGGCAAGCATCAGCATCGATTTCGAAATGCTCTGCACCTTCAGAAATTGCTTCAGCTGGACATTCAGCTGCGCATGTTCCACAGCTTACACATTCGTCAGAAATTACATATGCCATTATAGTATCCTCCTTTATTCTCGTTAGTACCCTTACAGGTTCTATATCGTTATTCTAATATATATCTTTATGGATTACAAGTATAAAATTGTGAACAAGCAAAAAAATTGATATTTTTGGTTGACCGCTTCTAACTTTTATATTATAATAAAACATAGTCGGGAATTTTAAGAATTCCATATTAAAGGAGGCAATTTACAATGGCAAAAGTTACAAAAGACATGCTGATTGGCCAGTTAATTACTTTAGATCCTAATATTGCACCAATTCTCATGAGAGCTGGTATGCACTGCCTTGGATGCCCGTCTTCACAGATGGAATCTCTGGAAGAAGCAGCTATGGTTCATGGAATGGACGCAGATGTTCTGGTTCAGCAGATCAATGATTTCCTTGGTGAATAAGCACGGATTTACCGCATAAAAAAGACTGGCTTTCGGGCCAGTCTTTTTTGCATTTTATAAGTCATGGTGTTTATCAAAGCTGTGTAAGTTGCTGAAGGGCACTGGAAGAAATCAGTTCTCCATGTTCCTTCAGATGAGCTTCACCGGCTGCGGAAAATGCTCTGCCAGATCCATATTCAGAAAGAATATTGCAAACTTTGTTGAATTCTTCTGGTGAGTATTCAGACTGATGAAGGACAAGCTGGTAACGACCGTCTGAAGAATCTTTATAAAGAGTATTTTTGCCTGTGAAAAATCCATTCAGACCGTGTGCAGCAGCGATGACATCATCCAAATGATAGAAGCTGAACAACCGGATCAGATCAACTGTCGGTGTTTCAGAAGAGGCAGCAGATTTCTCAGAAGTTTCTTTCTGATTGGCCTGCTTGCGAGTAGTACCTTTCATTTTTGCCTCACATATTTTCTGGAAGATATCAATAATGTTGTCTGCTCCGTCAAGTTGAAGTGGTTCTGCCTGAGCATTATCCTTATATGGTGAAAATTTGGAAAAACGAGTATCCAGTTCTTCCGGATCTTCTACTTTAGTAACGATGAGGATGACACTGTCCAAATTGACCGGGATTGCTTCGATCATGAGAGGAATATTATCAGCCTCAAAACCGAACTGTATCTGTGCCTGCTGCATCATATCGCGGAAAAGTTTTTTTGCCTTTTCGGAACCATAAGCCAGCTCTTTGAGATTAACCTGATGGCTTTCGAGATCTTCTCGGGTTAATGTACAGCGGATTTGATTTTCATTGATTTTTTCTATTTTCATTATGATCACATCCTATTCTTATGCACCTGTCTCTGCTATATTATATGAAAATATCAGAACGACAGGCTATATAGTCCATGACTTATTAATATGACATATTATATACCACAATCATAGAAAATGTAAAGAAATAGAACCTGTCTATTTATAAAATATTTAGAAATTAATTGGAAATTTTTAGATAAAGTGCTAAAAAGGCTTGCATAAACAAAGGAACTCTGTATAATGAGGAATAAGAAAAAATATTCGTCATATAGCTGAAGAACAGATTAGAGGCAAAACTTACACAATACATTTTCCTTCCATATCATTGCCGGTAATACAACATATCATACAGCGTTCTTGCTGGGGCAGTGTGGAAATCCCACCATAAGATTAAATTCAATTATACGGAGGATTATTTTTTCTTGAATCTATCAGGTGTTTTCTAAAATCAATTTCAGGAAAGGAGGGCCGAAAAAAATAAAATATGTCACACAGTAAATGCAGTAAAAAGTCATTGAAACCTTTGAAGGATGAATTAAAAGATTATCGGAAACAAGGTGTCAGGCTTTTTCTGAATGGAAATCCCAGTACACCGAAATGTATTGCGAAAGCCTGTATGATCGCAGAAGACGGTGGTTACATGAGGGATTATACTGCAGATGAAGAAGGCAGGATTGCAAAAGTGAACTTTGAACATATCAGGGAACTTCCCAAAAACAGAAGATGATAAATACCTGCTTTTATATACATAAGATGATTGCAGCGATTTTCCGGTACAAGTGCAGTTTCCCCTCTCGTACTTAACCAGACCGGAAAATCCTGCACAAAATTAAAAAGTCTGAGGTAATGATTCTGTACAGGAAATATTTGAAAATTTATAATTAGTTAAGACATTATATAGTAAAGCATGTTATAATAAAAAAGTATATGTAATAATCAGGTTACTGAGAATAGCATAAAAAGTGTTACGATACGTAAGAAAAAAAGAAGCGCAACACAGAATGGTTACAGATCTTATCTGAAATTAAAGGGAGAAACAGATGAAGCATCAGGCAAAAAAACAAACGAGAAATCAACACATGCCTGTCGTAATTGTCTGCATATTGATTTTAGTGCTGGCAGTTATGGGGCTGGGAATGCATTTTATTAAGAAATATATTCCTACAAAAGAAAGAATGAATCTTACAGAATATTATGGACAGCCCGGAGATGGGGAAATGGCAGTTGTTCTGGGAACTGAAATCATGGAAGAACGCGCATTGATGTCAGGAGATCAGATATATCTTCCACTTGATATGGTAAATACATATCTGAATCAGAGATATTACTGGGATAGTGCTGACCAGCAAGTACTTTATGCGACACCTTCTGAATTGCAGTATTATCCGGCAGCAGAGAGCGGAGAAGGCGATGTATGGCTGAAGGATGGAACAGTTTATCTGCGTCTTGGTTTCGTGCAGAAATTTACAGACCTGGATGCCTATGTATATGAAAATCCGAACAGAGTTGCAATCCAGTACAGATTTACCGGAGTGCAGACAACGACAGCTAAAAAAGATACAAGTATCCGTTATCAGGGTGGAATCAAGTCTCCGATCCTGACAGATGTGAAGACGGGGGATACATTGATCTTTCTGGAAGAACTGGAAGACTGGGCCCAGGTTGCTACAATGGATGGCTATATAGGATATGTTCAGAAGGATACGATAGCATCTGCTGAGACAAAAGATTTTGAGAGATCATTTGAGAAAGAGGAATATACCTATCTTACTATGGATGGAAAAGTAAATATGAGCTGGCATCAGGTGACAAGTCAGGATGCAAATGCATATCTGGCGGACACGATTGCAAATGTCAGCGGTGTAAATGTAATTTCTCCTACATGGTATTATATTCAGGACACAGCAGGAAATATAGGAAATATTGCGTCGGCGGACTATGTGGCACTTGCACATGAACGCGGATTAAAGGTTTGGGGACTGATTGATAATTTTACGGCAGAAGTGAGTACAACGGATACACTTTCACAGTTGTCATCCAGACAAAATATGATTCAGCAGCTGATTCAGTCAGCAACTACCGTTGGGCTAGATGGTATAAATGTGGATTTCGAGACACTCAGTGAAGATGCGGGACCTCATTTCCTGGAATTTTTAAGAGAACTTTCTATTGAATGTCATAAGAATAATCTTGTTCTTTCAGTAGATAATCCGGTTCCGGAAGATTTTACCAGCCATTATGACCGCAGAGAACAAGGACTGGTGGTAGATTATATTGTTATTATGGGGTATGATGAACATTATGTAGGGTCAGATGCCGGATCTGTGGCCTCTCTTCCATGGGTGGAGCAGGGCGTGCAGGATACGATTGCAGAAGCGCCGGCAGAAAGAACAGTTCTTGCAATTCCGTTTTATACAAGACTTTGGAAAACAACTGGTGGGGCTCTGACCAGTGAGGCGATTGGAATGGATGAAGCACAGAATGTCCTTACTGAAAATGGCGTTGAAGCTGTATGGGACGGAAGTGTCAGTCAGAATTATGCAACATTTGAAAAAGATAATTCAACGTATCAGATTTGGCTGGAAGATGCACAATCGATTGCGGAGAAAGTGAAACTGATTCCGAAATATAATCTTGCGGGCGTTGCACAGTGGAAGCTGGGATTTGAAAACAGCAGTATCTGGCAGACGATCAGCGATAATTTACAGTAATAAAAAGCTCTGTTGTATCAGTGATTGATACGACAGAGCTTTTGACGTTGCGTAAATAAAAAAAGTTCCATAAATGGAAGGAGGCCGGTACTTTCGTACCGGCGCGTATGAAAAAGAAAAATATTTTATAGAAGGCATGCACCTTCTATGCATATTAATATACCTAATAAATGTGAAAAAAATATGGTATAAATTTGAAAAAATTGTGAACTAGAATTTCTTCCAGGTTCCTTTAAAGAAAAGAAGCATCAGAGGAAAAATTTCCAATCGTCCGGCAAGCATGTCAAAAATTAACACACATTTGGAAAGATAGGAAAAGGAACTGAAGTTCCCCATCGGGCCTACAATTTCCAGACCAGGACCGATATTATTCAATGTTGCGGTGACTGCTGTAAAGTTTGTAATAAGATCAAAATTATCCAGAGAGATAATAAGGACAGAAGCTGCTAAGATCAGGAGATATACACTCAGATAAATGTTTGTAGATCTGATGATATCATGTCCAATCGTTTTTTCATCCATTTTGATTTTTTTGACTGCATTCGGGTGCAGATATAACTGGAATTCTTTTTTGGCTGCTTTACATAGAATCAAAATTCGGGAAACTTTGATTCCGCCACCGGTACTTCCGGCGCATGCACCGACAAACATCAGAAGTACGAGAATCGTTTTGGACAAAGAGGGCCACTGGCTGAAATCTGTGCTGGAAAAACCGGTTGTTGTAATGATAGAACCAACCTGAAAGGCTGCCTGTTGAAATGCTTCACCCAGATTGCGGAACAGATGAGCTGTATTTAATCCGATCACAAGGATTGCAGCGAGAATGATTCCAAAATAATAACGTACTTCTTCAAATTTAAATGCCTGCACAAACTTTTTCGTAAGAAGAAGATAATATGCAGAAAAGTTGACTCCAAAAAGAATCATAAAAATCGTTGTGACAACCTGACAGTAGGTGCTGTAGCTTCCCATACTGTCATTGACGATACCAAATCCACCAGTACCGGCTGTACCAAAAGAAATACACAGGGTATCGAACAGAGGAATTCTGCCAATCAGAAGAAGAATAATCTGGAACAGTGTCATTCCAATATAAATCGTGTAAAGAATTTTGGCGGTCTGCTGAACTTTTGGAACCAGTTTGCTGACGGAAGGACCAGGGCTTTCGGCTTTCATCAGATTCATATGATACCCGCCGGCAAGTGGCAGCAGTGAGAGCAAGAATACAAGAACCCCCATGCCACCGATCCAGTGTGTGAAACTTCTCCATATCAGAATACAATGAGGGAGAACTTCCACATCTGTCAGGATACTGGATCCGGTTGTTGTGAACCCAGATACTGTCTCAAAAAAAGCATCGATTGGATGTGGGATAGCACCGCTGAGGACAAAAGGTACTGCACCGGAAATACAAAGTGCAAACCAGCTCAAAGCTACTGCAACACATCCGTCTTTGGTATAAAAAACTTTGTTCTTAGGTTTTCGGATAGTCAGTGGAAGACCTACGATCAGGCAGACAATCATGGAAATCAGAAAAGCGAAAAATTCATGTTCCTGATAAATGAGAGCCGTGATACATGGAAGAACCATGAACATTGCCTGAAAATTACACACCCATCCAACGATATAAGCAATAATTCGAAAATTCATCTGTATACATCCCTTCTTATGCCAGAATATCGCGGATATCGCGAAGTCCCTTATGGGTTGTGACAATGATCACGTTGTCGCCAATCTGAATGGAATCCTGTCCTCTTGGAATTCTGACAGTCCCCTCACGTGTAAGGCAGCAAACAAGAAGATTGTTTTTCAGATTCAGTTTGGAAAGTGGAATTCCCACAACAGGAGAATTATCACGAATGATAAATTCAAGCGCTTCCGCCTGATTGTCAAGCACATGATAAAGGGTTTCTACGTTACTTCCGATAGTATTCTGCATGGCACGTACATACCGGAGAATAGAATCAGAGGTAATATATTTCGGGTAGATCACACTTCCAATATCCAACTCATCGATAACGTCTTTGTAAGGAAGACGGTTTACTTTGGCAATCAGTTTGGCCTGTGTCATATTTTTTGCAGACAGTGACAGGAAAATGTTTTCCTCGTCCATGTTTGTGAGTGTGACAAAGGATTCTACTGTGGAAAGACCTTCTTCCATGAGAAGTGCGCGGTCTGTACCATCACCGCAGATAATTGTGGCATTTGGAAGCATCTCGCTGAGTTCTTCACAGCGCTCTTTGTTCTTGTCAATGATCTTAACACTGATCTTCAGATCAGAAAGGGCTTTGGCAAGATAATAGGAAATTGTGCCGCCGCCAATGATCAGAGTATTTTTGACTTGATGTGTCTTCAGCCCAATCTTTTTAAAGAAAAGAGCTGTATTTTTGGGTGTTGCGATAATAGAGATAAAATCGCCATTGTGAACCAGATGATCACCGCCCGGGATGCTTAAGGTCGTTTTACTTTCAATGGCACAAAACAGAACATCACAGCGATATTTGTCTGTGATCTGGGAAACTGACATTCCATCCAGTTCAAATTCCGGGAGAACTTTAAACTTGAGAAGTTCTACACGTCCTTTTGAAAATGGATCGATTTTGATGGCTGCCGGAAAACGCAGAAGTCTTGAGATTTCTCTGGCAGTGGCCAGTTCCGGATTGATGATCATGGAAAGACCAAGGCGTTCCTGAATAAAACCAATCTCTTTACTGTAAATTGGATTGCGTACACGGGCAATGGTCTGACAATGTCCGGTTTTCTGTGCAATCAGACAGCAGAGCAGGTTTAATTCATCAGAAGCGGTGACTGCAATCATGATATCAGCAGTTTTGACGCCGGCTTCCATAAGTGTATTGATGCTGGCTCCATTTCCAACAATCCCCATGGCATCAATATCTTCGGTGAGATTGTTGATAACGTCTGCATCTGTATCGATTAGAGTAAGATCAGTATCTTCTTCCTGTAATTGCTCTGCAAGGGTGCTTCCAACTTTGCCGCATCCGACAATTATAATATGCATGCTTTCCTCCGTAAAAAGAATATAATTATTATAAGCGTTTCCATTATATCACTGTATATGGGATTTTTAAATATTTAAAATAGTTTTTGCAGAAAAATCATGGTATATTAATAAATACAAAAGAAAATATCAGAGATGTATGATAGATACAATTACAGATTGAAAAAAGAAAGGGATTTTTTATGGATACAGTCAGTGAAACTGTCAGTAAAGTAGATGAAGGTCTGCAGGAAATGGGAATTGACGGTGTGAAGGATAGTCTGAAAGATCTGTTGAATTTTAAACAGTATATGGAAAACCAGGTTCCGGCAGTTATGGGCTTTTGTATTAAAGTTGTTCTTTCAGTAATTGTGTTCTTCGTGGGACGAAAAATCATTCAGTGGATATTGAATGTTATGAGACGATCTCTGGAGAGAGCCAATGTGGATGCTGGTGTGATACAGTTTGCTTCTTCTGCCGGGAAAGCGGTTTTGTATGTTCTTCTGATCATCAATATTGCAGTAAGCCTTGGTGTAAAGGAATCTTCTGTAGCGGCATTGCTTGGTACGGCAGGTGTGACGGTTGGTCTGGCACTACAGGGAGGTCTTGCAAATCTGGCAGGAGGAGTTCTTTTGTTGCTTTTTAAACCTTTTGTAGTTGGAGATTATATCATTCAGGATCAGTCAAACGGGTGTGAGGGTACGGTCGCCAAGATTGAGATCTGCTATACAACACTTCTGAGCATTGACAATAAAAAAATTGTGGTACCAAATGGAACACTGTCAAACAGTACGATCATAAATGTAACGGCCAAGGAGAATCGTAAACTTGAGATCAAAGTTGGAATTTCCTATGAGGCAGATATTCAGAAGGCAAAGAGAATCATTGAGAAAATTCTCAGAGAAGATGCAGATACCAAAAGCGACACAAAAGAAATGGTTGTGTTTGTGGACGAGCTTGCAGACAGTGCAGTGATCATGGGCTTGCGTGTCTGGGTGTCGACAGAACGTTACTGGCCAACGAAATGGCGCCTGAATCAGAAGATAAAAGAAGAATTTGATGCTAACGGAATTGTGATTCCATATAACCAGATGGAGGTTTATGTACATCAACAGAAATAGTTGACGATAAATAATATTATAAAAAGAGGTTTACATTTAAGGATATAATTTTTTAAAATGTAAACCTCTTTTTATATTAAGTTGACAATTGGAAAGGCCTGTGTTAAATTGTTAAATAGATAACAGATAGAACTGTCATCACGAGGAGGAGAAAAAATGAGTACAATAGCAGCAACCAGAAGTAAAACTTATGATATTGTGTACATTGCCGTATTTGCAGTTATTATGGCAATCTGTTCCTGGATATCCATTCCGGCAGCTGTTCCGTTTACACTGCAGACGTTTGGCGTTTTTGTAGCGGTAGGTGTCCTTGGTGGAAAAAGAGGAACACTTTCCATATTGGTATTTATTCTGCTTGGAGCAATTGGAGTACCGGTATTTGCAGGATTTTCTGGAGGTATTGGTGTTCTTGCTGGAACAACTGGCGGATATATTATTGGTTTTCTGTTTTCTGCCCTTGTTATGTGGGCAATGGAAAAACTTCCGGGTAAGAAATCCGTAATGCAGATTGTGTCCATGATCGTAGGACTGATCGTATGCTATGCTTTTGGTACTGCATGGTTTATGATCGTTTACAGCAGAGCGAATGGTGCCGTTGGTCTTGCAACTGTTCTGGGATGGTGTGTCATTCCATTTATCATTCCGGATATTATTAAAATTGTTCTGGCTTATGGTCTTTCCAGAAAGCTCCGCAAATTTGTAGCATGATCTGTTTAAGACCGCATCATGGAATGTGTCTTGCGTATTTTGAAGGAAAAGGCTACAGTGACGGATTCACAGTAAATATGCAGAAGATGCTGGAGTTTTTTGAAAAAGGCGCAGATATTGAGCTTACCGTATCCGGAGATGAAATCTGTAAAGAGTGTCCGAATCTGAAAGAGGGAAGTTGCGTGAGTGCCGGTCTGGTGGAAGCCTATGACCGTAAAGTGCTTGAAGCATGCGGACTCAGTGAAAAAGCACAGATGAGATTTCAGGAATTTGTGGAAAATGTGCAGAAAAATGTGATCGAGTCAGGAAAACGGGTGGAAATCTGTGGGAATTGTCAGTGGAATGAGATTTGTGCGAATAAACAGAGCAGATGGAAACGAAACAAATGAAAAATAACAAATGAAAAACACCGCAGACAGATGGAAGCAGTATCTGTTTGCGGTGTTTTTTGGAATATTATTTTGAAGTACGTTCAGCAAAGATTAGTACGATCAGTGCACCAATGAATGCAGAGACTGTTGAGAAGAACAGCATTGCGTGTACTCCGGCAAGGTCGATGAGTGTTCCGCCAAGAAAAGAACCAAGTACGCTTCCAAGGGTATATGCCATTGTGAAATAGGCCTGCCCCTTGATTGCGTCTTCCGGTTCCATTAGGGCATTTACATAATAAACAGAAGCTGCAGTCATAAGTCCCCATCCGAGCATCTGAAAAATCTGTACGCCGTAAAATACCGGAATACCCGGAGCAAGCAGCGTGCCAAGTGCTTTTATCGTGAAAAAGATCCCGGCAGTTTTTAGCAGAAGGTCACAGCGAAATTTGCGGATGATATAGCCAAAAAGGAAAAGCGTTGGCAATTCACATATGGCGGCGATTGCTGAGGCTGTTCCCATTTCTGCACTTCCGCCCCCTTTTGCCAGGGCAATCTGAAAATTAAAGTTATTCAGCAGAACATGGCTGAGATAGATAAAGATACATCCGAGCAGTACCAGGGAAAAACGTTTGTATTTCCTGAAAAAAAGTATTGGATTACTGTCTGAGCTGCTTTTGGGAGCATTCGTGGCAGTGCTGTCTGATTTTGCTTTGGAAAATGGAAAAAGAATAAGGATACCAAGAGACAGCAGGGTAAGGACAATTACAGTGATCGGGATGGAAACAGGTCCGGCTTTTACCGTAATGATCCCCAGAATGTAACAGATACAGGCATAAGCGACAGATCCCATTCCACGTGCAAGACCAAAATTGAGAGAATGTCCCTGATTGATGCTTTCCATTCCAAGGGAATTAATAAAAGGAGTCATCAGTTGCAGCAGGGCAATACTGGAACCATAAAGAAGTCCGGTAAGTATGAGAGAATGGGATAAAAATAATCCGATCACAAGGATCAGCTGAAGAAGGTACAGCATCTGGATCAGTTTTTTCAGGGAGGGGCTTTGTGGCTGGTCAGCGTAACCTGCAAGGACAGGCTGCAGTACTGCAGACAGAAGTCCTGCTATAGCTGCAAGGATTCCAATCTGAGTATTGGTAAATCCACCGGAAAGAAGAAAAAAACCGGAAAAACTCATGATTGCTGCAAAATACATCCAGTACAGTCCCTGGATGACTGCATAGGAAGGGGTAAGATTTTTGGATTTTGATGGTGACATGATTCTGAACTCCTTTGTTAAAGTACTTCTATTATACATTTAAAAACGTGAATGATAAAGTACAAAATACTTGCAGATTCCTGTTTTTTATCTTAAGATAAAGGACAAAAGAAATGTATGTAAACTAACAGGAGGAAAATAAGATCATGAAGAAAAAAATAGATGTTTTTGAACATATGGGAGAAATTTTGAACGGAGTAAAAAATGGAGTGCTGATCACCGGAAAAGCAGATGGCAGAGTGAACTCTATGACAATTTCCTGGGGAATGGTTGGCGTAGAATGGGGAAAACCAGTTTTTATTACATTTGTCAGAGAAAGTCGTTTTACAAGAAGTCTTCTTGAGAAGAATGGCGAATTTACGGTTAATATTCCACTGGATGACAGTGCAAAAAAAATTCTTGGATACTGTGGGGCAAAATCAGGAAGAGATGTAGATAAAGCGAAAGAAATTGGTCTGACTTACGAAGAACCGGAAACAATTTCTGTCCCGGGAGTAAAAGAACTTCCACTGACACTGGAATGCAAAGTAGTCTATAAACAGACACAGGATACAGAGGCCATGACAGAGGAAAACAGAGAGAAGTTTTATCCACAGAATGTAGAAAGTTCATTTTCAGGTGCAAACAGAGATACACACATTGCATATTACGGAGAAATCGTAGATGCATATGTGATTGAGTAATGCGATAAGAAATGTGCAGCTCCCCGGTGAAGGGAGCTGTTTTTATGGGCAGATATGCGCACCATTCCATATTTATGTCATAAAATATAGAGACATATTATTTGTGACAGAAAGGATTTGCTCATGGAAAATTATCAGATGAACCGTCCATGTGGCCGCCCATATAATGCAACTTGTGGAATGGCAAAAGAGATGATGTCCGGGCAGCAGTGTTCCTGCCGTAATAATTCCAGAAATCAGCCATCCCGCCCTTCGCCATGCCCGTGTCACCTTCCGGATGCCAAAACCAGAGATGCGGAAATGTATACACACATCGATCAGATGGAAGCAGCCATGGCGTATGTTCCCTGCCAGAAATTTACTACGACATATGATCTTGGATATGCGTTGAAGGTCGGAACTGTTTTTCCGCAGCTCTGTAAACCATTTTGTGGAAAGAGAGGTGGGCAGAGATGATGTATCGCAATCAGTGTACTGCAAAAGAAAAATTAATGAACCGTATCAACGAAGTCAGTTTTGCAGTAAATGATGTTCTGCTTTATCTGGATACACATCCATGCTGTGAAGAGGCAATCTCCTTTTATCAGGAGTGTGAACAGGAACGCCAGAAACTGCTGAAAGAATATGCGCAGTGTTATGGCCCACTGACAGTAGATGCTGCACTGGAATCTGGTGGGGATACATGGAAATGGGTGCAGCAGCCATTCCCATGGGAAACGGAAGGAGGGTGCAGATAGTTTATGTGGAATTATGAAAAAAGACTGCAGTATCCGGTAAATATTAAGACTCCAAATGCAAAGATCGCCCAGTTCATCATGAGTCAGTATGGTGGCCCAGAGTGCAGTACCCTATAATAGTGCCGCAAAGCCAGTATTTATGCGGCTTTCAGGCATTATGTAAGGGAGAATAAGGTATTATAATTACGATACGATAATGTCAAAGTACATCTTACCGGATTCTTTGTCATAAACAATCTGGTCAACAATTGTCCGTATCAGTGTACCTTTTTCTTCATAGCTTACGTCTGGATTTTTCAAAATGTCATTCACGGATTTGATTTCGTGGAGGACATCTTCCTTGGTTACTTCTTTTTCTTTCTGCTCTTTTCGGAGCTTTTCCAATCCAGTTTCAAGCTGTAGCCGATTACTGATCAGCCGTTCTTTGTTGGCTTTATATTCTTCCAATGAATCAATTCCACTTTCGTATGCGTCACGGATCCTGCTTTCTCTGGTAGAGAGTTTGGATAATTCCTTCTGGAGCTGTTCAATGGCAACTGTCTCATCTGTGGCAGGCTGGTCTTTACGGACGTATGTAAAATCAGTTCCGGAAAGAATCTGATCAAAATATGAAATCACAGCTTCTTCTGCTCTTTTTACGGATAGCGCAACGGAAGTCTTGTGAAATCCTTTGGCATATTTCCAGCACTGGAAGTATGGACACTTGCCGTTGCCGGTGTAGGAGAGAGTAGCACCACAGACAGAACATTTCAGCAATCCGGATAACCAGTGCTTGCATGTGGAAACATTCCGGGCTTTCATGGGACGTTTGCGGGAAGCAATCAATCGCTGTCTCCGGTCAAAACGTTCTTTCGAAATCCGAACCTCATGTGCGCCCTCGAACTCTACTCCATTCCAGGACACGATTCCGCAGTAAAAAGGATTCTGCAGGATCCGGTCAATGGTTCGCCGCTCAAAAAGATTCCCTCGTTTGGTCTTGTATCCAAGGTCATTACATTTCCTTGCAATGGCGGTTTCGTCCATGTTGTGGTTATCATACAGATCCATAATATAAGACACCATAGCATATTCAGCTTCGTTGATCTGATAGGGCTTCCCGTGTCCTACAGCCTCATAGCCGAGACAGGGAGAGGACTGGTAGCCATTCCGGAGAGCTTTTTCTTTCATGCCCCTCAGAACTTCTCCAGAGAGCCGGATAGAGTAGTATTCGTCCATCCATTCAATGATGCGCTCAATCAGTGAACCGAAAGGACCATCCACAAGGGGCTCAGATACGCTTATTACTTCTACATGATCTTTTTTGAGCATACTCTTGTATACAATAGATTCCTCCTGATTACGGGCAAATCTGGAGTATTTCCAGACCAGTATCACATCAATCGGATGTGACGGCTGTTTGGCAATGCCGATCATACGCTGAAACTCAGGACGCTTTTGTACATGCCGGCCGGATACACTCTCGGAAAAGATAAAATCATTAGAGATAATGATACCGCTCTTTTTAGCATAGTCCAGCAGCAGACGCTTCTGAGCATCAGGAGAAAGCTCTGCCTGATCATCTGTGGAGACTCGTATATATAAAGCTCCAATACGATCACTCATGATATCACCTCGGTTTTATATTTATAAAATATGTAAAATTGGGTACAAAAATAACAGCCACACAAATGTTCTGGTTGTGCGCCTGCTCCGAAGATGATACAATATTTAATGCAAAACGGGTATCTCTTCGGAGATATGAGCCGTCCTTGTGTTGGTAGCACAGGGGCGGTTTTTATTATGCCTAATTAGCAGTAATAGCTAATCTGATGAAAAGTTGCGTACCAAAGGTCAAGAATATCCTTACTTCGAGCTTCTATAGTTTGCATGATGAATCGAAGCTGCTTGTCCGGAATTTTTGATTTGTTATGACATAGAAGGCAGCCGCCATTTCGCGCAATCCATATTTTAGTGGCAGAAGGTGAAGGAACTCCCTGGCATACATGGACATGCACTGGTTCCAATGGATTGTTTTCGTTTACCCAGAAATATACGATGTAAGAACCGATTTTAAAAACTCGAGGCATTATCCATCCCTCCTTCAAAACCACCTTCACGTGCCAACTGTATGATTATGTGGGAAACAGATTCTAAATAATCCTGAAAGTATTTGATTTCTTCATCTGAGAAACCTTCAATATTTTCCCACCTGTAATCAGGCAGCCAGCAGGAAGCAGAATGAAAACCTCCATAGACTGGTTTTTCTATACGAACTTCAACCTGCTCCCGTCCATCTTTTTCAAGAGATTCTGAATGAACGATTTCAGTATTGTCATTGAGCGTCATAAATGGATACATCATAATATTATTTCTCCTTTCATTTCTACTCCCATAAAGATTCATCATTCATAATATCAATATCATGCATACCCTCTGGTGCTGGTTCTACATCTATACTTCCGAGTTCTTCAGATTGACGAAACTCTTCTGCGAGCATTGTTTTATTAAATTCAGCCGTAGGATCAATAGAAGCAACCAACTTTTCGAGCTCAGAAATATCGACTTTAAAAAATTCTTTGCGAAGATTGACCTTATTAAGTCTTTTATTATTCAATATATCATGAAGCTTCTTTTCGAGTTCTACAGCGTCTTGTGAAAAAATGAAGCTGTGTACATCAAATTTAAATGGAACACTTGCACTTCCAAGTTCGTTAACACGATCCTGAGGATCTAAACGGCGAGTCATTCCAATTTTAAAGACATCTTTTCCAAAAGATCCAAGATTGCTGATGATGTATACATTACCAGCTTTTCCATTTTGAAGATTTACAATTTCTTCTTTTTTTACAATAACTCCAGTAAGCTGATCTTGTAGTTCGAGAATTCGGGCACGTAATTTCTGCATTTCATCATCAGAAGTAGTTTGCTCAAGAGAACCCTGAAGTTTTTCGATTTCAGTCTTGTATTTAGTCTCCTCTTTTTCTACTTTTTTACGTTCGTTTTCAAGAGCTTTTTTCTCTTCAGCCTCTTGCCTCATCTGTTCCTTTAAAGCGAGCTGCTCTTGACGGGCTTGCTCCTTTTTGGTGTAGTAGGAATATTCTATCTTAACAGCATTGATAAAAAGATATTCCATTTCTCCGATGAATTTAGTAAGCGTACCGGCAATATTTTGATTTCCTTCAGCTGCAATTTTGAGGTACTTGGCAGAAATTGTTTTGATATCCTCAATAGATTTTTCTAATTTATCATATTTCAGATTATATAAAACATTCTGCAACTCAGCCTTAAGAGCAATAACAACGAGGGAATAAATTGATTTATTTGCTTTCGTTGTGTAGCGTGATTTATAAAGATCCATCAACTGAGTTATCTGCTTTTCATTTTCCCTATATGCTTTGCGCAGTTCTTTGACATCTAACGAGTGAAATTGTAATGATACAGAAGGCGCAAGGACATCAAGGTCTTGTTTATCATAAGGATTTAAACGACAGTTATCGTATTGGACATCTGATACAAGAAAATTATCAAGTGCATGTTCAATGCTTTTGTATAATTCTTTGTAGCGGCTGATTTTAGATGTCTGGGTATTTAACTGTTTGCTGGTTTTTTGCGACTGTTCAGTAAGATAAGATAATTCTTCACGCTGCCTGGATATAAGAGTAGTGTTATCAGCAATTTCTTGATTTATAGAATCCAAGCGAGCTTTTACTTGAAAATATTCATCAGCATGTAATTCTTGTAGTTGCTGTTTTAAAGAATCGTTTTCAGCTTTGATTTTTCCGATTCTGAATATATCGAATAATCCCACAACCATCCCTCCTTAGTTCGTAAAAAATATAAATTAATTTAAAATACGTAGTTCAATTAATCGCTTATGATATCCGGTCATTCTGGATATCTGTTCAATAGTAAACTCCCTGTATTCATTCGGCAGCAACAAATTTCATCACTGCAAATGGTTCAAAATAAATGATATAGTTATCAACATCAACACATATACCATACTTAGACCTGTAACACTGTATAGCTTCTCTCAGGTATTCTTCTGTAGCATCCAGAAACTCTGCCATCTCATATAGGTTCCTGCATCCGGCTTCGTATGCTCTGATCAGACCGGTTAATCCAATTTTTAGATTGTATCCGTAGAACCGTGCGCGATATTCCTGCTTGCGGTTCATAATGTCGGTCTGGTCCAGAATGTTACCGGAAGTAGTATAGTGGTGTCCAAGCTCCTCAGCCAGGACACAGGACTTCTCGGTCTGGGTTTCTATGTTACTTCGAATTGCAATCCGTTTACCATTGAGTAAACCATCATGATTGATAAGATTTTGCTCTTTTACATGTAATCCTTCGTGATCGGCAGCAGTTAATAGTTGTTCATAAGTCAAATGACATCAGTCCTTACATTAAATTAAGTAATTTATCGAAGCCAATCTGATGGTATCTTTTTAAGTTTAGCATTATTCCAGTGAATTACTTTTCCTCCAATAGTTACAGTCTCAAATTCACCGGTTACAGGATCAATAATATTTTTTAAAATGCCAATTCTACAATCTCGATTTGTATTTTTTAAAGAAGTCATTTCATAACACCAGTCACCTTCCTTCGGCTCTTCATAAGGAACATATTTCATCGTAGAACACAGCAAGTCAGTTAATGTATCATGAATTTTATTGATTTCTTCGTTTTTAACGTTAGACATATTACTCCTCCTTACATTAAATAAGCGCATACTTTTAAATTCTTCCTATTTCCACAAAGAATCATCATTCATAATATCAATATCATGCTGAACACCTTCCGGTGTCTGCACAACGTCTGTACGGGTGTGAGCAGCAAGAACATCTTCCTCCATCTGTTGGGTGGAGAGAAGCCCCTTTGTGTAAGAGACTACTTTTCCCTTGTTAGTCGAAGATAATTGATTATATAAGTCCAAAAACCTAGCGGTATACTCCGATATACGCTGATAACATCCTTCCTGATCCGGTTTCTGATAATCAATAACGAGAGGAGATGAGGAGTCGATTTTGTCAGATATAAGCTGCACAGGCTGTTTTTTGTCAAGCATTTTTAATAAAGTATCTAAATCAATTCCCATTCCAGAGGCAACTTTTGCCATAGAAGGTAGAGTTGGAGAAATAGGTTTATTATTTCGAGGATTAATATTGTTCTCGAGCATAGAAATATAACCTTTACTAAGAGAACATGCATTTGCAAATTCACCTAATGTAATATTATTATTCTCTCGATAGTTTCTTATGATATCTCCTAAAGTCATGATCTGCCTCCCTTTCTATTGTTTAGTATATTGTACAACATGTTGAAAAAATAGTCAACAAAAATGTTCAACATACTTGACAACGCTAAAACTGAGTGATATTATACAAATAGTTCAACATGATGAACGGAAAGGAAGTGAATAAATAATGGGATACAAGATAAGAGAATGTAGAAAAGAAAGAAGTATGTCACAATGCGAATTAGCAGAGAAAAGTGGAGTATCACGCACAATAATTTCAGGATTGGAAAATGGTACAATAACAACGACAACAACAGATACTTTGCTGAAAATTGCTAAAGCGCTTGATAAAAAAGTTGCAGATATTTTTTTTGAGGCGTAGTTCAACATGTTGAATATACAATGTTAAAACCAGAAGGAGGCGAGTTGAGATGAATGATTCAAAAGAAGAAATCGAAAACCTGCGTAAGCAGATAAACAGGTTAAAAATCAGCTTAATGTTTACGCAGATATCAACGATTATGGTTACCATTATTCTTGGATATCAGTGTCTTCGGTCGATTCAGAATTATCATTATCTGCTTCAACAGGTGAGCATGTGTCTTGAGTCGGTGAACACTGTTTATTCAGCTCTTCGACAGTTTTTTTCAATTCTTTGATAGTTTCGGCTTCACTGGAAGATGACGTATCTATATTGTGAAGTAGCTGTTGTAACATTTCATTTTGAGCATGTTGCAGTTCAAGCTGAGATTCTTCAATTTGCATTTGATTAATTTGTTCTGTTCGTGATGAATTGGACTGAGCAATTGCAATGGAAATTGTAAGAATTGTGCTGATAATCAGGTCAATAAGAGCCAGTAAAAAGGAAGTTGGCATTTTTATTCTGTTATTTCCAATAGGAATATACACAGAATCAGGTAGCTCATAAGTTTTAACAGTAGTGTCGTCAACAATTACAAAATCGTCTTCTGGTAATCCACCGAGATCTTCCGAGTAATTGGATAAATCTGAATGGAAATGTAATTCAGGAGGTAGATTCAAAAATTGTTTTTGAAGTTCCAGAAGAGACAGTGATTGCTTTAAAGACTCATTTAAATTGTTATATACACCAGTAGTTATATTTTCCCGAATAGTAGCAGTCATAATTTCAGACATTTTGGAGAATGATTCGGTCAACGACGCAACCATGGTGGGCGTGTATAACTGAAAAATTTGTCTATAGGGTTTTACTATTTCTTCCTGCAGCTGATGTATACGAGAAGACAATGAGTCAGGTGGAAGAATAATTTGGGAATATCCAGAATAAGCACGCTTAATTTGATTTAAAGAATTTTGCAAGTTTTGTAGTTCTGGATTTAAGAAAGGGTTATTTTTTTGATCGTTTTTCATAGAAACCTCCTTGGTAAATATTCAGGCATGGCAGTGCCCTGTGAATAAAGTATAAGAGCTGAGAACATAAAAAACAATATGCACAAGATGATTCGACAGATATCGAGAAAACTTGATAAGTAACCATAATCATAAGAATTTCATACCATATCACAGGGAGGTGAGGCCGTGAAGAAGATAGAGTTTATTACCAGAATACAGGTTAATGGTGTAAAAGAGGAGGTATCAGGTGCAAAAGCATCTGAGATTATCCGAGAACGTGTGGAAAACGCATTGCAGGCAATGAACTATGAGAAGAGAGCTGCCGGATAAGGGCGGCAGGGGGGACAAGCATGAGAAAGATATGGATCATAAGATTCTCTGACGGAACAATCGGCTCCTGCTACGGCGCCCGATCGGGAGCCGCGGAGATAGCAGAACTCCGGAAAGAAGATTATGGAGGATCCTACACGATGGAGGGAGAGATATGACAGAAAAACAAGTCAGCAGATACATAGATCTGGTACACAGAAGAACGTACATTCTTACACATAGTGGAGTCGACTGGAAACCGGAGTATGCTTCTGAGACGGAACAGATCGACTGCGAACTGGAAATATTACGTCCGCTGGTGGAACAACTCAGAAGTAAAACTGCATAGGAGGGAGGTGAGAATGATGGCGAGAGAACTTAACATTTCCCTGATTATAGGGATTGTTGTGGCAATCCTTCCGGTATGGCAATGGGATTCCGGAATAGAGCTTCTGATCAGCGTTTTTACGATCACGGGAATTGCATTTGGAATAATCCTGTGGATGGAGGATAAGAAGACAAAGAAAAAGAACCCCACAGCGGCAACTGTAAAGGTTCGGTAACTAAATGGTGCTGTATGAAATAACAACTATATTTAGTATATCATACAGCGCCTAAAAGTCAAGATGCAGGCAGGGACCACCTGCTATATTTTTGACCTTTTTTGAGAGCTACAGAGGTATCAAGTACCTCTTGGGAGCTCGATTAAGCGTATTAGAGTTACGACAGAGGTGCTTATGAGATACAAGGTACTATGCGGATACATAAGGCAGAGATGGGACTGTGGTGACACAGTAGAGATTGAAGAAAAACACACTGGGAAGTATGGAGCCAGAGGACAGACCAGAGAGAAGAAGAGGAAAGCCACTCCGGAAGAGATAAAAAAACATAATCAGTGGAAACGGGAAAGGGATGTCAGGAGGTTGATCAAGTGGAATTTCCGTGAGAGGGACTACTGGATCACTCTTACATATCCAAAAGATTACAGACCGACGTGGGAAGAAATGAAGGACCATGCCGGAAAACTGGTCAGAAAGATGCGAGAAAAATACAAAAAACAGGGATGGACCTTAAAGTACATATACCGTCTTGCAATCGGATCCAGAGGCGGCCGACACATCCACATCCTGATCAACCGCGAATCCAACGAAAAAACAGCTACAGATCTGATAATCACAGATCTTTGGGAGCAACAATGGGGACACGGACATGTTAATTTCCGTACTACTTACAGCGAGGGTGGATATAAGCAGCTTGCAGAATACCTCACGAAGCCTCTGGAAGAATGGGAACCAGACGAGGTTAAACGATATCATCCATCCAGAAACCTTATCCGTAAGGATCCTGAAGTTGACGAGATTAAAAGAAGAAGTTTGGTTGACCGTGATGGAACACCAAGGATGCCAAAAGCACCGAAAGGATACTACGTGGATCCGGAAAGCATCGAAGTCGGTATAAATCCGATAACTCATTATGCTTACCGCCATTACACGCTGATCAAGATTAAGAAGAGGGAATAAAACATGTGGAAAGTAGATATCTACCTGGAAACTGACAGTACATTCCAGGGAAAACGAGAAAGAAAATGTGGATATGTCCTCTCTGCTATGGTCGGAAACGAGGAAAAGACAAAGGAAAACTTCGGAATCTCGAAGGGGACATACCACCAGTCTGTCCTTATGGCACTTATCGAGGCTCTTTCCAGGATGAATGTTTCCTCAGAAATCTGTGTACATACACAGGATAGCTATGTAGCGAGCAGACTTCTGAAACTGGAAGAGATGGCAGGAGAAGGCTGGCGAGATTCAAAAGGTGAACTGATCAAGAATGCTGCTGAATGGGAGCAGGTCTATCGTCTAATCCATGCTTTTCCGGAAGCACACAAAATGACCGCGAGATCTGAGAAACACAGTTATTCCACGTGGTTACAGGAGATGATGAAGAAGAATGAATGTGGAAGAATTATGGGGCAGGGCCTGGAGCCTGAGACCGGATCAGAATCCAATGACGATGGAATACCTGGGAGCGATAACCCGACAGGGAGTTGACTATAAGTATTACAGAGACGAAAGAGGTGAAATTTTATATGACAGCATACCAGAAGGAGGAAAACCGGAATGGATGCGAAAGGCCGATAGAGAAGCCAGAAAGAAACACGGAATCTATTATTAAAAAATAAAGAAAAAGGGGAAATACGTATGAGAACAATAGCAATCATTAATCTGAAAGGTGGTGTGGCCAAAACCACATCCAGTATCAATATTGCCTATATCCTTACCACACGTGGATATAAGGTTTTACTGGTGGATAACGACAAGCAGGGAGACTGCTCACGTGGATTAAACCGCCGCACTTCAGATGGAGACGGTATTGATCGGATCATGACAGATCGCCATCCGGATATGAGCCATCTGATCCATAAAACTGACTATGAGGGGCTGGACATCATCACCGCAAATCTTGGCCTTCTGACTGCGAACATGGAAGTGACCATGGATCGTGTGCGCCCGCAGCAGAACCGACTGAAAAAAGCATTGCAGCAGGTAGCTGATCAGTACGATTTTTGCGTCGTAGATAATGCTCCGGATATCAATATCTCTGTGATAAATGCACTGACAGCCGCGAATGACGTCCTCATTCCTGTAGAAGTAGACGATAACACCCTGGAAGGCATGAACGAGCTCCTGGACCAGATCCAGGAAGTGAAGGAAGAACTGAATCCGGACCTGCAGAACGTCCGCTGCTTTGTGAGCAAGTACCAGAAAGGGAACCAGGCACACATTCAGGGAGCAGAGATCATCAGAGAGCAGTATCCGGCTATGGATACAACAATCCGCTTTTCTGGTGTAGTGGCAAGGAGCACATTCATGCGTATGCCGGTGGCTCTTCACAGCTCCCGATCAGCGGCAGCAGAAGACTATGAAGCACTGGTTACGGAGTACTTGAATATGATCGGAGGTGTACAGGATGGCGAAATTTGATCTCAAAGGAATGCTCTCTGAGCGTTCTGCACAGGAAATAGACCTTCCGGAACAGAAGACGGTCTATCGCAATCCGGAAGACTTGATCCCTTCTAAGGATAATTTTTATTCAACGGAAGACACAGAGAAACTAAAACAGTCGATCAGAGCACTGGGAATCCTTCAGCCACTCCTGATTGAAGAAAGAGACGGAAAAGATTACCTCCTGGCTGGACACCGGAGAAGAAAGTGCTGCCTGGAGCTGATCAAGGAAGGTCTTGAACGATTTAAAAGAATCCCTTGCGTATACAAACCAAAGATTGAATTGAGCGCAGAAACCGAGACAGATGAGATTGTCCGGAAGATGGTGATCATCCAGTCCAACACCTACCGCGAGAAAACTGACTGGGAGAAGATGACGGAATCCCTGCAGATGGAAGAACTGGTCAAGGAACTCCGCGAAAAGACAGATCTTGAAGGTAAGACCAGGGAAATCGTATCAGATCTCATCGGAGTATCATCCACCCAGATTGGAAGATATCACAGCATTAGCTCAAATCTTTCCGGAGAACTGATGGAAGCATTTAAAAAGAACAAACTGAATGTATCCACGGCAGCAGAACTTGCCGGTCTGAATGAGAAATATCAGAACGAAGCTTGCAAACTTCTGTCAGAAGTCGGGCAGGTCACATTGAATGCAGCGAAGCTCCTGAAAGCGCAGCAGGAACAGGAAAGAGATATTCCTGGACAGATGACTATAGATCAGGTACTGCATCCTCATAAGCCGGAAGAGATTAACACTCCTGTTCCGGTGGATATCCAGATTGACCGGTTCTACGAATCTCTCCGGAAGAACATAGAAACCTATGTGAAGAAATCAGATCTGAACATGACTACATACATGCTCAGCGCCCTGTACGGAACAGTACGCGTCCGAAACGGACAACTGAACTATCAGGGAAGCAAGGAAGGAATCCTCTTCAATGTTGGTTCTGATCAGGAAGAACTGATGAGTTGGACAGACTTCTCGAAGAAATTGATCGAGAAATACGGAAAGAAACAGAAACCGGTCAAAATGGCAGCAGTGGACGAACCCGAAGAACTGACGATACAAGAAGTGATCACAATGTTCCATGATGAGTATCCAGAAATCTTTGCAAAGATGATGCGGGCAATCAGACCGGCAAAAAATAATCAGGAATCAGCATTTATGGCACAGAAAACACTTGCTCCCAACGGATTCCGTGGATTTAGTGGTCCGAGAATGATGAGCTGCGATTTTCGGAGTTTGTCAGCAGGCACGAAATTTGAATATAAAGGAAGAACACTGAATACAAGCTATAGATATTTAGCCAGTCAGGCGAGACTTGTGTACGATCCTTTTTCTCCTGAATTTGATGATCTGGAAGATCAATCAGCAGCAGGAGTACCGGACAATCAGCAGCAGGACGATTTTGTTAAAGACACCAAAATCGAGGAACGTATTGTTGAACTCAACAATACATCCGATTATTCTGGAAATATTACCGAGATGGCACCAGCAGGTAGTTCTGAAACATCGATACAGCCACCATTGCCGGTTATGAAAAATAATGATCAGCGAAAGGAATGGCTGAGAAATTACAAAGCATGGGGGCTCTGGTATACAGACGAACACATTGGAGTGCGGTACTACAAGTATGATTTTGAGAATGGTGCACGCTTGATTACAGAGGAATATGATCCGGAAGAAGTGAAAGATAGCTGGTGGACGCATATAGAAACTTCTTACATGCATCTTGTGGGCGGCCCGGAACCGGATAGAAAAAACGGTATTCCGAAGTGGACATACCATTCAAAATATAACAGACATCCAAACAGCGAGACAGAGCTTGTGGAGTTTCTGAAGGAGGTACAGAAATGAGTAAAATGGATTCATATATGCAGGGGCGTACAGAGGGCATGGAATTTGCCCTCCGCCTCGTAAAAGATAAAGGTATTGAAGAATTGGAGAAAGAAATCAAATTCCGACAGAGAACCGGTATCAGCTTGAATGTCACCAGACAGGAACTAAATGCAGCCAGCAATAAGATTAAAGAGATGACATTAGATACATATTCAATCCTTTCGGTAGCCTGTCTCTGTGATTTATGGGGCTTCGGCAAAAAAAGATGTCAGCAGTTTATGGATAAGATGGCCGAGGGAGCTCAGTATCTGGTAGATGATCTTGCAACATGGGATGACTACCGGCAGGCTATACAAGAAAGATTAGGATTCGAAATTAAGATAAGGTGGAATGACTGATGAAAAGAACAGAAATGGACAATATTGTTGAAAACATGGCGGAGTACATCTGCGATCATATATGCCAGAAACCGAAAGAAATCACAGATGCGGAAAAACTGGAAGACTACTGTGCAGAAGAATGCGATATAGGAAGCCATATCTGTAATATCCTGAATCAGTACAACAAGATCAACGATTTTGAGGATTCTGAACTGTACAAGATAATGACAAAACATCGGAACATTGTCCTCTGCAAAGAATGCCAGTATAGAGCACATTGCAATGATGGTGAATTTGACTGGTGCCGGCTCGGCGCAGGGTTAGATGGGAATTTAAGAGAAGGCGAAGGCTGCAGCAGAGGAATCAAGGTGTCCGAATCGGACACGTAAATAACGGGTGCTACTAAAATCCATATATATCACACACAGGAGAGAGGAACTGTATAATCCTCTCTCCGGAAAGGAGTGAAGCATGAATCAGGAAGGATTGATGTTTCCGAAAACACAGAAGAAACGAAAGAAAAGAATGAAACATCCAAAGAGTATTATCCATGAAAAGAATGGGACATGTTACTTGTGCATGCTCCTGGACGGAAACTATAAGAAACATCTGCTCTTAGACGAGCATCACATATTCGGTGGCCCCAATCGGGGTCATTCCGAAGAAAATGGTTTAAAGGTCTGGCTATGCCTGGACCATCATACCATGGGACCTCGGGCAGTACATAGATGCCCTGACACTATGAGATTGATGCACCGGATCGGGCAGCAGGAGTATGAGAAGACACACAGCCGGCAGCAGTTTATTGAGACATTCGGTAAGAGCTATTTATGAGGAGTAAAAACATGAATATAAAAATATGGCCAAGAAAGAAGAATGACAAGGGTGGATATGCCTGTATGCCATTAAAGAAAAACGTGCCGGAGGGGCACGATGGATGGAGACTAACAACATGTCCTGAATGTGGCACAGAATGCTGGGAGTCTCCATTGCTTAAAAGCATTGCAAAATCAGGAGTAATTCCAATGTGCACGATGTGCGCACTTAAGAAAGGAACTAAGAGATGACGGAAGATAAAACATGTAAAACCTGCATCGATAATGATAATGGATTATGCGATCGGAAGGGAATCTTAGTTGAAGACGATGATCATTGCAGTGATCATAAACCCGACTGGAGAGAATCCATGATGCGTAATTTCCTGAGAGGACACTGATATGGGGAGAACAGATTTTAGACCAGATATCACAAAAGAAGTTCTGGAAGAATACATACGAAAAGGTTATTCGCAGAACCGTATAGCGATAACTCTTGGTACTACCCAGTCGACCATATTTAACAAACTCAAAAAATATGGTCTTCAGGTTCAAAAGACCAGACCAAGTAACTATGACGAAAAAGCTCTGATCAAACAGCTTCAGAACGGATGGACTACGGAGCAGATAGCGAGATACTTCGGCGTTTGCACCGGCACTGTTGGGAGTTGGATCAGTAAGAACAAGCTTGGAAAATACAGAAAAGCATCACCAAAGAAATTTGATACCAAACTGTGCAGTACCTGTATATATGGCACAGGAAAGAAGACAGACATGGACAGATGCAATTACTTATCCATCACCGGTCATTCCCGAAACAAGGGCCAGCCAGAAGATGGATGCTCTAAATATGTGAAAGGAAGAAAAACGTGGAGGAAAAGGAACGAAATTGTGAAAGACGGTAGAAATGAGTAAATCAGTATTAGTGATAGAAACACCAGAATCCTGCCGCTCATGCTATTTGCGAGGATTCACACTTGATTCGCAATATTGTAAAGTCGAACGGAAGCGAATTAAGGATACAAGCATTAAGCCTGATTGGTGTCCGCTTATGGATTTGCCAGAGAAAGACAATGGAGATTATCCGTCCAATACATCTGATGCTGGCTTTGCGGAGGGTTGGAACCAGTGTATTGATGAGATTACAGGAGGAATGGATTAATGGCATGTGCAAAGAAATGTGATAGATGTGGAAAACTGTATGAGCAGTACAATTCTAAAAACGATAGAAAAAATCCTAATGGGATCATGGTATTAAATCTGGATAGTCAGAGAAGATATTTCGCACATAATGCTCTGGATTTATGTCCTGATTGTATGAAAGGATTTCAGGACTGGTTTGGAGAGGTAAAGTAGATGGAGAGATTAACATACAGCGGGACAAGTATTGCTTTTGGAATAACTTGGTTTACTGATCGCAAGGAAGCTGAAAAGAAGTTGAAGGAGATGAGAGAATGATAGAAAGACTGAAACACTGGATATTCAAATCCAGAAAGAAGCACTGCAGATGCTGCTGTCTGACGTGTAAGTATTTCGAAGAATGCAAAATAGGACCGTGAGGTGAGAGCATGGCATACAAAAACAGTGAGGGTTATCCAGATCCAACATCAGGAAAGGCAATCAAGGCAGCAGGACATATGCCAACACATATTTACAACGCATACACAGTCCTGAATAACACTGCCGGACTCTTGGGCTTAGAAATCACAGGTATCAGAGATAAGAAAACGAAGAAGGAATGGAAACGAGGAGGCTGACATCATGGATAAGAGAATTCTGGAAGAATACATAGATGCATGCGAGGTGACCAAAGAAGCAGAAGCAGAAATCCGTAAACTCGAATCAAAAAAGAATATCACAGCAAATGAGACTGTATCTGGAAGTAATCCGGAATTTCCTTACAACCCACAACACTTTAAAGTACAGGGAACGACATATTCTTACTCCGATGATGTCAGAATCAGACAGAAGAAAGAGATCCTGAGACAGAAGAAAGAGAAGGCTGAGCAGTTGAAACTGCAGGTTGAAGTATGGATGATATCAATCCCATTCCGGATGCAGCGGATTATTAAATACAAGATCTTCGAGGAAATGACCTGGCAGCAGGTGGCAGATCGGATGGGACGGAAGACTACAGAGGAAAGTGTAAGAAAAGAATTTAAAAGATTTTTTGAAAAAAATTAAAGTTTGTCCGTTTTGTCCGATATGTCCGCTTCAAAGATGTTATAGTATATCATGAACGAATTGGAAATAGCCAAGACGTTCAGTTTTCTTTTCTCATACGTATCTTCCGCATATAAGATATGATGAATCCCCCGTCCTGGTCTCTGGTGGTGCTCAGATCAGGACATCCCGGAACATAGCTCAGTGGTAGAGCAGCTGGCTTATATCCAGCGTGTCGGTGGTCCGATTCCATCTGTTCCGATTGCGTGATCCACACACGCAACTTTTTCATAGTAAATCTCCTTAAAGGTGCGGAGCTGGCAGCAGTTCCGCTTTTAAAATGTTCAGGTGTCCAATTCGGACACCTTTTTATATGCCAATTTTCATACAGCGTGCACAGCACCAGCACTCACATGCTTTAGGCAGAGGATTCACTGCGTGTGAGTGTTAGCGCACCTCCTTTCGGCATGGCGGCAATCGGCTGTCATTATGGTGCTGGCAGGACTGTATTTAAGAATAAATGAAAGAAGGTGAGCTTAAGTGACTGAAAAACAAAAGATATTTGCAGATGAGTACCTGATAGATCTGAATGCCACGAGGGCTTACCGGGTAGCATATCCATCTGTGAAGAAGGATGAGGTGGCAAGGGCTAATGCTAGTAGATTGCTAACAAATGCTAACGTCAAAAAATATATTTCTGAACAATTGGAGAAAATCCACAGCCAGAAGACGGCAGATGCACAGGAAGTGATAGAGTATCTTACTTCAGTTCTGAGAGGCGAAAGCACATCTCAGGAGATTGTTGTCGAAGGAATTGGCGATGGAATGTCCGAAGCACGCACTATGGAAAAGGGACCATCGGAAAAAGACAGGCTGAAAGCAGCAGAGCTGCTAGGAAAAAGATACTCGTTGTTTACGGACAAAGTAGAAGTCTCTGGCCTGGAAGAAGAGAAAAAGAAACTGGGAGATATCCTGGAACAGTTGCGTGGTGATGGGTAGTGAGCGAAGAACGACTGATACTATCAGAAAAGTATAAGGCATTTCTGAGGTGCGATGCCCCAGTTGAATTTCTTGAAGGGACTACAGCTGCCGGCAAAACGACAGTTGGTCTATTCAAGTTTATGTGCAAGGTTGCGGAATCGCCGAAAAAACTGCATATCTTGGCCGCGAAAGATACCGGAACAGCCGAAAAGAACATTATCAATAAAGATCTCGGGATCATTGACGATTTCGGAATACTAACACAGTACAATGGAAATGGCACAAAAGACGACAAGATACCACATATCCTGTTTCGTACTAATAAAGGCGATAAAGTCATCTATGTGATGGGATATGGAGATAAAAAGAAGTGGCAGAAAGCCCTTGGCGGTCAGTATGGATGCCTGTACATTGATGAGATCAACACAGCGGACATCGACTTTGTTCGTGAGGCATCCATGCGTTGCGATTATCTGATGGCAACACTGAACCCGGATGATCCGTCTCTGGACGTATACAAAGAATACATAAACTGCAGCAGGCCGCTTCCTGAATGGGAAGATGGCACACCACAGGAAATCAAAGACGAGCTGAAAGAAGAACCAAAACCCGGATGGGTACATTGGTTCTTTTCTTTTGACGATAATGCCGGTCTTCCGGAAGAAAAGAAACAGAGAATCATACAGAATACTCCGAAGGGAACAAAGATCTGGAAAAACAAGATTGAGGGGCTGAGAGGAAAAGCAACCGGTCTGGTATTTCCAAATTTCCTCAGAAAGAAGCATGTTGTTTCTGAGGAATGGGTCAGGTCCCAGATGGCAGCAGGCAAGATCAGATTTAAAAAGTTTACTTGCGGCCTCGATACTTCATACTCATCCAAGTCCCCGGACACGATTGCAATGATGTTCCAGGGGATTACGGAAGACAGGAAGCTGATCACACTTGCTGAGAAGGTATACAGCAACAAAGATCTGGATCAGCCGCTTGCCCCGTCAGATACGGCAGTAAAATTTATAGAGTTTCTGGAAAGATGCCGCAAAGACTGGGGATTCGCAAAAGATACGTTTGTTGACTGTGCAGATGCAGCGACAATCACAGAATTGCGGAAGTATAAGCGACTGCACAGCTGTCTTTATAATTTCGTGGAATCATACAAGAAAGTAACAATACTGGATAGGATCAAGCTTCAGCTTGGCTGGATCCAGCAGGACTGCTATCTGGTTTTAGATACATGCACCAATCATATCTCTGAGATGGAGGAATATTCCTGGGATGATGAGAAAGACGTTCCGGAAGATAAAAACGATCATACGATCAACTCGCAGCAGTATGGCTGGATTCCATTCCGGAATATGATTGGATTTGAGGTGGAGGAACAGAAAAGGTGAAATGGATGGAAAGATTAAATGAAAACATAAAAAAGACTGTCAGGAGCTGGTTGAATGTTCTTCCGGCAAATCCCTTTAACTTCCAGGTTAATGAGATGATGGATTTTGAAGGACATGCGATTCTGAATCGTATCTGGTACAGAGGCGACGGCAATGAGCTTGAGCAGATCTATCAGCAGAATGCAGAATTTGCAGATAAACACAAGTTCTGGGCCAGCAGATCAACACCTGGCATGGATATGCGTAAGATCCACACAGGTCTTCCAGGACTGACAGTTAAAGTGCTTTCTTTTGCTGTTCTTCCGGATATGAACGAATTTGAATTCGAACAGCCGGCACAGGAACAGTTGTGGAAAGAGATTGAGGAAGACAATAAGTTTTATAAAAAGATTGAAAGCGCCCTCAAAGAAACACTGTTTATCGGAGATGGCGCTTTTAAAGTTGCTATAGATACTACGATTAGTGAATATCCGATTCTGGAATGGTATCCGGGCGAAAGAGTTGAATTCGTTTACCAGAGAGACCGGATCCGGGAGATTGTGTTCAAGACACCATACAAAGAAAAGGGCAAAGTGTACGTCCTGAATGAGCGTTATGGATATGGCTACATCATCAATGAACTGTATCTGGATAACAAGCTAGTTGATATCAAGTCTATCAAAGCAACTGAAAATCTGACAGATATCACATTTGATGAATCAATCATGCTTGCAGAACCATTCATGATCTATGAATCAGCCCGATATGAGGGCAGAGGCGGCAGTGTATTTGATGGCAAGCTCGACAGCTATGATTCACTGGATGAAACATGGTCCCAGTGGATGGATGCACTGAGAGCCGGCAGAGCAAAGACCTATATTCCAGAATGTCTGGTGCCACATGATCCGGAAACAGGAATGCTGATAAAACCGAACCCATTCGACAATCGTTACTTTGCAGCAGACGGGGATATGCGAGAAGGTCAGAAGAATCAGGTCATCACTGATCAGCCGACTATTCCACATGACAGCTACATGGCATCGTATATAACAGCTCTGGATCTGTGCCTGCAGGGCGTAATCAGCCCATCGACATTGGGAATCGATGTAAAGAAACTGGATAATGCAGAAGCACAGAGAGAAAAAGAAAAGACTACATTGTATACCAGAAATGCAATTGTAAAGGCACTGCAGGAAACCCTTCCGGGAGTTGTTTCAATGTGTATCAATGCAGATAATATTTTGCACAATAAGGGCATTGAAGAAGTAAAGGTCAATATTCCGTTTGGAGAGTATGCGAATCCGTCATTTGAAAGCCAGATAGAAACAGTTGCCAAGGCTAAACAGGGCGGCATTATGAGTATTGAGCGGTGCGTAGAAGAACTGTACGGTGATACACTGGATGATCATTGCAAGGAAGAGGAAGTTGCCCGTTTAAAGGCAGAGCAGGGAATACAGGACATGGAAGAACCAGCAGTTAACCTGGATGCAGGTAATTTCCGCGTAGATCTGGAAGGTGGTGAAGGTGATGCGGGTAAAGGTAGGACCAAGAATGTACCGAATGAGCCGAAAGGAATACCAGGGAATGCTTCAAATAGCAAAGGAGCAGGTGCCGATGGGTATTTACGCGGTAGAGAAAGCTGATTACGCAGAGTTCCGGAGGGACAAATGTGAAAGTATCACAAAACTGAAGGAACTGACGAGACAGTTTAAGTCACAGGGATTCAAGGTATGGTCAAATGGCAAAGATAAATGATCAATATGACATCGGTACTGCTTTTGAAGCGATTGAAAATGAACTAATCGCGTCTATGATCAGGAACTTCGAGAATCACAAGCAGGAAGAGACAGATGAAAAGAAACACTGGTCCATGTGGCAGGCAGAAATGCTGAAATCTCTGGAAAAGTACAAGCATGACAACCAGAAGAAATATGGCAAACAGTTTAAAGACATCAACAAAAAGATTGAAGCGCTGATCAGCCTTGCAAGATCTGAAGGTGGTATGAACCAGGAGAAAAGGATCCTGAAGGAGATCAAGAATGGATTTCCTGCCAAGAAGATAACTAAAGGCGGTACTGCTGAATTCTTCAAAGTCAATGATCGTAAGCTGGACGCATTAATCCAGGCAACCACAGCAGATATGCAGAAAGCAGAAGCGGCAGTTCTGCGTATGGCAAATGACCAGTACCGTAAGATCATATACAATGCTCAGGTATATGCGAATACCGGCGCAGGAACGTATGAGAAAGCCGTGGACATGGCAACAAAGGATTTTCTTTCAGCGGGACTGAATTGTGTTGAATACGCTAACGGAGCGCGACACACGCTTTCTGATTATGCAGACATGGCAATTCGGACCGCAAGTAAAAGAGCTTACCTGCAAGGAGAAGGCGAAATGCGGCAACAGTGGGGGTTACATCTTGTAATTATGAACAAACGAGGATCCCCGTGCCCGAAGTGTCTTCCGTTTGTGGGAAAAATTCTGATTGACGATGTGTGGAGTGGTGGCAGCAGTAAAGATGGTAAATATCCATTGATGTCCTCAGCAGTGGCAGCTGGGCTTTATCATCCCCGATGCAAAGATTCTCATACTACATATTTTCCGGGCATCACGAAAGTAGATCCGAAATATAACAAGCAAGAGATTGCTGATATTGAAGATACAGCGAAACAGGAAGCTAAACAGCAATATGCTGAACGTCAGGAAAAGAAATTTGGAAGACTTGCAGATTTCTCACTGGATCCAGAGAACCAGAAACAGTATGAGAAGATGCAAAATCGGTGGAAACATGTGCGGATGCGAACTGGTGGTATGGACAGTCGAGAGTATACGGACTTCAAAGATTTGGAAAGGATGCAAGGGTTTGAAGACGTCACGGATGAATGGAAGAAAAAAGCAACACCTAATTCTCATAACGTTGAAGAAATATATAAATACAAAATCAAAGATTCTGTATTTACCGTGGATGGAAAAAATGTTTTGTTGGATTATTCAGATAAGGAACGACGAATTGCTGAGTTGCTGAAGGAGGAACTTGGAGGGGAAATATCTTTGGTTCCAAGGGTATTGAATCCACAGGGAATATCCACTCCAGATTACATATTTAGAGACGAAGCGTTTGATTTGAAAGAATTATCTGGAACGAGTAAAAATCTGGTGTATAACGCAATCGCAAAAAAGAAGAGACAAGCACCAAATTTTATACTTGATATTTCAAAAAGTCCACTGGATGAAAATGAGATTGCCAGGCAGATAGAAGAAATATATTGGTCGAGACACACTATGTTTGTACAAAAAATCATTGTAATCAAAGATGAAAAAATAAGAAAGATATATAAAAGAAACAGGGAGAAATGATGGCCCAACCCAAAATGTGGGGGTCAGGTATCATTCCTCCCTGTTAAGATATCTTATGGATATATTACAACAATATTCATAGAAATGCAATAATTTTAAGAAAGAGAGGATATGAAACATGAAATTTGAAGAAGCGTTAAAAGCAATGAGATCTGGAAGTAAAGCAAAATTACCATCCTGGGGAGGATATTGGTATTGGAGTCCAGAGAAAGAAACAATCATCATACACACAAAAGGCGGACAGGAAATGGATATTCGAGAAACACAGAGCGTTGTATATACACTTCAGAATATCCTTTCTGATGAATGGATTATTGCAGATGAAACCAATTGCCCTCAGCTTGGAGGAGAAGCAACATTTTCCTTCGGAGAAGCAATTAAATATTTAAAAAGAGGAATGAAAGTATGCCGTAAAGGATGGAATGGCAAGAAACAGTATATTCAGCTTGCGACCAGTATTTCTTACAAGACAGCGAATGGTGAAGTTGTGAATTGCGAACATGATGCTATCGGCAATATGGCGATTGCTTTCGTTGGAACATCTGGTGTACAGATGGGTTGGCTTGCTTCCCAGGCAGATATGCTTGCGGAAGATTGGAAATTTGCGGAGGAATAAGAGCATGAAGAAGAAAATTGCAGCAGTAATTGCACTGGTACTTCTGATCTGTATCACAGCTACCGGATGTACAGAAGCAAATCAGGTAAGCTATAACATCTCCAAAGAAGCAGATAACTTCAATGTAACTCGAAAGCTCACAGTTCTGAATGCAAGGACAGATACCATTCTTCTGGAGCTGACAGGAACATTCGCGCTGAAAAACAATAATGCAAATGAATTGGAAGTAATCATTGAAACAGCAGAGAACAAATATCAGAAAGATTATGTGTACTTGAACGATTATACAATGTATGTAGTTGAAGACATTTCTGGAGCATCTGTGGATAAGTACCACTATGAAATCAATTTCCTTCCGGAATTTGGATTTAAAGTAACTCGTGATGACTGATTTTACGCCGGCGCAACGAGGGGAGGTGAAAATAGTGAAGATCAGAGTGATTAATGATTTCTATGACAAGGAAAATGATCTGAAGCTCAGGCCTGTTGGTGATACATTAACAGTATCCAAGGACAGAGCAGAGCATCTGGTAAGAATGAAGATCGCAGAGGTTATCGATTCGAAAGGCGGTGATCCCAAATCTCCCATTGAGGCGCAGGGTTAAGCGTCTTATTTTTATGCCCGAAGGCTTAAAACTACACGGAGACACCGGGTTATCAACTGTCCATGTGAGACACACGTAAAACTGTATTCGTGCAGACAGCACATAAAAAACTGTAAAGGAGCATGAAAAATGTTTAAAAGATTTCGATGTAAAGTACCAATGAACCTGCAAACGTTCGCAGAAGGAGGATCTGGCGATGGTGGGGGAGCAGGTGCCTCAGGAGCGGATGGTGGAACACCACCTGCAGGAGCACAGCAGACACCACAGTTTGATTATGATAAGCTGGCCAGCCTGATCGCAGGAAAACAGACTGTAACAGAAGAATCTGTTCTGAAAGGCTACTTTAGACAGCAGGGACTTTCAAAAGAACAGATGGAACAGGCTATTGCATCATTTAAACAGCAGCAGGCAGCAAATCAGCCAGACATTGTCGGAATGCAGAACCAGATCACAGAGGCACAGGCACAGCTTGCAGCATCGCAGAAAGCTGTTCAGTCAGCGCAGGTAGAAAGTGCAGCTACAATGATGGCTGTTTCTCTGGGAATCGAAGCAAAGACAATTCCATACATCCTTAAAATGGCAGATTTAAGCCAGGTCATGGGAGAAGATGGAAAAATCAATGAGGAATCATTGAAAACAGCAGTAAATAAAGTACTGGAAGACGTTCCAGCACTGAAACCACAGGCTGACGGAAAGACCGGTTTTACTCAGGTAGGAACTGGTGGTAATCCGGCACAGCATCCGCAGCAGACAACAACTACAAACCAGACGGCAGTACCAACAAAGCGTTGGAACCGTTGGAACTAAAAGAAAGAAGGTATAAAATATGGCATTAAATTATGCAGAACAGTGGAGCCCAGATCTCCTTGAAATCCTGATGCAGGGAACTCTGACATCTCCATTCGTAACCAGTAATGTTAGATGGCTTGATGCCAAAACATTCCACTTTACCCAGATGAGCACATCCGGTTATAAGAACCACAGCAGAAAAGGCGGCTGGAATACTGGAACTTATGATCAGAAGGATTTACCGTACACACTGACACATGACCGTGATGTTGAATTTATGGTAGACAAAGCAGATGTTGATGAGACAAATGCTACAGCTTCCATTCAGAACATTTCCAGAGTGTTCGAACAGACATGGGTTGTTCCGGAAACAGATGCCCTGTTCTTCTCCAAAGTTGCTCAGGCAGCTCAGAAAACAGAAGGTTATCATGGATCTACAGCAGCATCCGCGTACACAAAGGCAAAAGTGTTTGGAATGCTCAAAGATATCCTTGCAAAAGGAAAACTCAGAAGATACAAAGCAACTGGCTCTCTGATCATGTATGTAACCAGTCAGATTATGGATGCTCTGGAACAGTCAACAGAGTTTACACGTAAGATTGAGATGACTCAGATCGCAGAGGGCGGTATGGGAATCGAAACCAGAGTGACAGACATTGACGGAGTGCCGATCATGGAAGTTATCGATGATGAACGCTTTTATGATGCATTCAACTGGGAACCGGAAAACGGCGGATTTGAACCGCAGAAAAAGGTTGCAGCTGCAAGCGACGTTGAAGCTGTGGCCGGTGCGCATAAGATCAACGTACTTGTTGCTTGCGGACAGACATGTAAAACTGTACCGAAGATCTCCAGCATCTACTACTTTGCACCTGGTGCGCATACAAAGGGTGACGGATATCTGTATCAGAACAGATCTTTCTCTGATGTATTCGTGTTCCCGAACGGCAGGGATGGAAAAATCGATTCCATCTATGTTGATGTGGATACTGCAGAGGTTGGCGCCTGATAAGGGGTGATAGAATGTCTTATAAATCATACGTAACACCAGAGTATTATCTGGATCAGTATGAGGGCGATATCGTTCCTGAAGAAGAACTTGCAAAAGCTCTTAAACAGGCATCCAGACACATTGATTCCCTGACCTACAACCGGATTGTAGGCCGGGGATTTTCTTCTCTTGCAGAATTTCAGCAGGAAGTTATCAGAGAAGTGGTGTGCATGCAGGCAGACTTTGAATACGAGAATGCAGATGAAATCAGCAGCGTACTGTCATCGTACAGCATCAATGGTGTATCCGCACAGTTCGGCAGCAGTTGGAATGTATTTACGGATAAAGGTGTTGCCATGAAAAGAGATGTCTACACATTACTGTCTCAGACTGGTTTATGTTGTAGATTGGCGAGGTGATCACATGAGATATCCGTGTTTAGTTCCGAAACGGCTTTGTAAAACAGATATTACCTGCAGTTTCGAAAGAGAAGGCCTGAATGAATACGGAGAACCACTTAAAACAATAGAATTTTCTGGCAAGTGCAATTATCAGGACAAAGCCAGAACTATTCTGACAGCAGAGAAGAAACTGATACAGATTACTGGCACAGCACTGTTTCCGGGAGATATCTGTCCGGATTTGCCGGTTATCTCTGGCGGTTCCGCTGTGATCTTCGGAGTTAAAAGGAGAATCGAGCAGGGAACAAAGGCAAGAAATCCGGATGGATCCGTGAATTATACGGAGGTGATGCTGGTATGAGTAATCTGATCAACGTGAATTCTGTGATAAAACTGAATCTGCCTAAGATCCGACAACTGACAGATGCACAGATCACTGCTCTGGAACAGACTGCGGATTTATTACGTACAGAAGTCGATCAGGCGCAGGTGTTTCCAAGAGATACTGGACACTTGCAGGATGAGAGTACGTTCCTGGACAGGTCAGAAAGCAGTCATGGAAAGGTATCAATCGTATCCAGCACTCCTTATGCCCGACGGCTGTATTTTCATCCGGAATATCATTTCCAGACTGGAGAGAACCCGAATGCACGCGGTAAATGGTATACAGACTGGCTTCCGGGTGGTAAAGAAGCTGATTTTGCTACCAAGGCATTCAAAGAAATCTACAGGAGGTTGACGGGCATATGATGTTGTCAGACGCAAGAGATTATATTGCATCCCTCGGAATAGCAGAACACGTGTATATGGGAAAACTTCCGGACAAGGAAGAGAAATCCATAGGAGTTTATAACAGTAAGCATCAGCATGCATATCATGCAGCCCTCGGAGGGCCCTCTTTGGAAGGCTATGGTGAGAAATACGTGACCATATTGGCGCATTGGAATAAATCTCCAAGAGACGCAGAAAAGGCGGTTACAGAGCTGTTTGACAAGCTGAGAACTATGCGAGATGCAACAATCAACAATGTAACTATTAAGTTTTTTCAGCCCTTTTATCCAGTTCAGGACGTTGGTACGGATGATTCTGGAATTTATGAAATGGTGATTGAAGGGGCTTTTATTTTTGAAAAGAAAGAAGGTAATAAAGCATGAAGATGAATATTCAGAAGTTTGCAGGAAAAACCAATGTTTTTCCTGTTTTAGACAACAAATTCAAACTTGGAGCTGCCAAAGAATCTGCTACAACAGTTGCAGACCTGGAAACATTTTCAGTATCATTTTCAAATGGTGTAGAGACCTGGACCCCAATGGATACTGAGGGTTGGCAGAGAGCGTTAATGACAGCTAAAGCTGTAACTATTACTCTGAGCGGCAAAAGAAACATTGGTGATACAGGCAATGATTTTGTTGCTGATAAAGCATATAAAAATGGACATGATGCAGAGGCATATTTTGAATGGGTGTTCCCAGACGGTACTACTATCTCATGGGAAAATGCTGTTATTGATATCAAGAACAACGGCGGTGGTGACTCCACAAACGTTGCAGGCCTTGAATTTGATGTGATCAGTAATGGAAAACCAACTGTAACACCAGCAGCGTAAATCATTGAGACGAGAAGGAGATAAAGATGTCAAAGATTGTAAATATCACAGAAAAACTGGAACTGGACGGAAATCCGTTTCTGCTGATCAAAGACGAAAAGCTTGAAGTAAATGCAGATGCTGCTACCATGCTTAAGTTAATGGGAAAATACGGGGAGATGGAAGCAAGTGAAGCAACTCCAAAAGATATTCTCGATCTGTATGATCTGATGTTTCCTAAAGAAAGCCAGAAGAAGATTGAAAAATTAAAACTCAGCTTCAAAGATCTGACAGTACTTGTGGAAGAAGCTCAGAAGCTTATTACAGGAGAGGATGAACCTGAGGGGGAGTAACAGATCCATACTATGATCTGATAGAAGACTATGATCTGATAGTATCTTCTTTTCAATCACAGTATGGAATAAGGTTATCCAGAGAAATCCATGACATGCCATGGGAGGAATTCAAGCAGATGCTTATAGGTATTGCTCCAGACACTGCTCTTGGAAGAATAGTGGAAATCCGCGCAGAGGATCGTAAGGAGTATCTGGAGAATTTCACACCGGAACAGCATCGGATCCGCAATAAATGGAAAACAAGGCATGCAGAATTTATCAAAAATCATACATCAAAAGAACAGATGGATGCGCAGCTTGACGCGATGAAGATGGCATTTATGCGCATGGCAGGTCTTGGAGGTGATTAATAATTGAAAGGTTAAAGGTAAAATGTCCTTTTTGTGGACATGAGCAGAAAGTACAGTACGCTCCGGATGCGAGATGCCGGGGCGTTTTTTTTAAGTGTCAGGCAAGGCACTGCAAGAAAGAATTTGAAATAAAGATTAACCAGGACAAGTAGTGCCGTTGTGCCGATGTCCTCATGACAGAGGCAGGTGGTATAAATGGCAGCTACAAGTGTTGGCCAGATCGGACTTGATCTGGTTGTAAATAAAAATCAGTTTGAAAGCCAGATGGCTGGTATATCCAGTCTGGCGAAGAAAGCCGGTGCCGCTCTTGCAACAGCATTTGGTGTAAAGAAACTGGTCGATTTTGGTAAGCAGTGCCTGAAACTGGGTTCTGACCTTGCAGAGGTACAGAACGTTGTAGACGTTACTTTCCCTCATATGACCGCGCAGGTCGATGAGTTTGCAAAGAGCGCGGCACAGAGCTTTGGTCTCTCTGAGACCATGGCAAAGCAGTACACCGGTACGTTCGGTGCCATGGCGAAAGCTTTCGGATTTTCCGAAAAACAAGCCTATGACATGGGAACAACATTGACTGGTCTGGCTGGTGATGTAGCATCTTTTTACAATTTATCGCAGGATGAGGCTTATACAAAGCTGAAATCGGTCTTTACTGGTGAGACGGAATCGCTGAAAGATCTCGGTGTCGTAATGACACAAACGGCTCTTGATTCCTATGCCATGGCAAATGGCTTTGGTAAAACAACCTCGGCAATGACTGAGGCGGAAAAAGTAGCTCTACGATATCAGTTCGTTCAGGACCAGCTGTCTGCAGCACAGGGCGATTTTGCCCGTACGTCTGATTCGTGGGCCAACCAGTGCAGGATTCTGAGCCTGCAGACGCAATCACTCATGGCTACGATTGGACAGGGACTGATCAATCTGTTTACCCCGGTAATCAAGGTGATCAACATTGCAATCGGTAAACTTGCTACGCTGGCGAATGCATTTAAAGCATTTACGGAACTGATTACAGGGAATAAAGCTAGCAATGGCGGCAGTAATGGTGTATCAGAGATAGCTGCTTCTGCAGCAGATGCAGGTGACAGCCTTAACGGTGCTTCTGATGCAGCTTCTAATCTGACTAACAATACCAATAAAGCTGGCAAGGCAGCACAGAATGCAGCAAAGAAAATGAAATCCCTTATGGGATTCGACCAGATCAACAAACTTGATTCGCAGTCCAGTACATCATCTTCAGGAACTTCACCATCGACAGGCAGTACAGGAACGGCAGGGAATGGAGTTGATTATGGAAAGCTTGCTGATGGCGATACAGTCATCGATAAGACAGATGAAAAGTTATCTGCTCTGCAGAAACGTTGCCAGGAACTTGCAAAACTGTTCAAGAAGGGTTTTGAAATTGGATTTGGCGATTCTCAGAAAAAGATAGATTCCATCAATAAATCTGTAAAGAATATTGGTAAAAATCTGAAAGAGATCTTCACGGATACAGCAGTTGTAAATGCGGCAAATCGATGCGCAAATAATATCGCTCTTGCTTTTGGCAAGATTACTGGTTCTACGGCCAGAATCGGGCTTACGCTGGCAGACAATCTTGTTGGAGGCGTTGATAAATACCTTGCAAAGAGCAAAGGTTATATCAAAAAGCGCATTGTTTCATTATTTGATGCGACAGGTGAGATTGCGAAACTCTCAGGAGATTTCAGCGTTGCGCTGGCAGATATCTTTGATGTTTTTTCAGGAGATGATGCCAAGGCAATCACTGCAGATATCATCCAGGTATTTGCAGATGGATTTCTTGGAGCTGCAGATTTGGCAGTTAAATTCAAAAGAGATTTTGTATCACTTTTTACTGTTCCGGTCATCCAGAATACAGACAAGATCTCCGAAACACTGGAGAACATGCTTGGACGTTGGAGAGTTACGTTTGATGCTCTTTCACAGAGTTTTACTGATACATTCGACAAAATCAATTCAGTTTATGATCAGTATTTCAAACCCTTTGTTGACTCCATCACACAAGGCATATCGGATATCCTTGGAACATTCCTTGATGCTTATAATACATATCTTTCACCATATCTGGACTATATATCAGATAAATTCAGCTCTGTATGGAAGGAACATGTTCAGCCGGCACTGGATGGAATTCTTGAATTGCTTGGTAAAGTATTTGAGAATCTAAAAGCATTATGGGAAACAGCACTGGTTCCATGTATCGAATGGATAGTTAACAATATAATGCCGGTTCTTGGACCGATCATTGGAGGCCTTGGAGAGCTTATTTTAGATCTTCTGGCAGTTGCAGGTGATGTGATTAAGGGGATTACAGATATTCTGGGTGGTTTCATTGATTTCTGTACCGGTGTATTTACAAATGATTTCTCGAAATGCTGGCAGGGAATTGAAGAAATCTTACAGGGATTCAAGATAATTGCAACATCAATCTTTGACTTTGCGAAGAAATACATCTTCCAGCCATTCATTGATTATGTGAAGGGGATCTTTCGGACAGACTGGTCGCAGAGCTTTGGTCTGTTGGGAACAGTCCTGAATACATTTTTGGAATCCGTGAAGCGTATTTGGGGAGACGCCAAGACGATTTTTAATGGAATCATAACTTTCATAAAAGGTACATTTCATGGAAATTGGAAGCAGGCGTGGTCCGGAATTAAAGATATCTTTAAGGGAATTTTCGATTCCCTTGTGACATTGGCAAAGACTCCGCTGAATGCCGTGATTGACATAATTAATAATTTAATGCACAAACTCAATTCCGGACTGTCTGCGATAGAAAACGCATTTTCTTTCAGCTATGATTTTACCAACCCTATCACTGGAACAAGACATTATGGCCATTATGGAATGTCTCTTCCTAGAGTTCCGACTATTCCGCATCTGGCGAATGGCGGTTATGTGAAGCCGAATACTCCGCAGCTGGCCATGATTGGCGACAACCTGCATCAGGGAGAGGTCGTGGCACCGGAAGACAAACTGAAAAAGATGGCAATTGAAGCAGCTCTGGCAGCAGGCGGAACTGGCGTAAGCAAAGCAGAACTGGAATCAATTATAAATCGTGCTGTGATGCGGATTGTTGCAGCATTGACTGATATGGGATTCTACTTGGACTCCACACAGATTGCAAAAGCAACACAGGAAGCAAAAGCAGCCATGGACATCAGATACAACTCAGTGGAGGTGAAGTGATATGGCAAAGAAAATATTATGGTCCGGGAGCACTACGCTTCCGGCACCAACATCATTGAGCGTAAATGATGAGATCATATGGACATCTGATACCGGTCGTACATTGGCAGGATTAATGGTTGGAGCAGTAGTTGCACAGAAGAAAAATTTAAGTATAAAATGGGAATTTCTGACAGAAGCACAGGTGAAAACGATTAAAAATACGTTGGTTCCAGGATTCTTTCCGTTCTCATTTCGTGATGATGGAATTGATATCACGATACAAAGCTACCGAGGTACGCTGAGCAAAGAACATTTAGGAGATATTGGAGATGGCTTGTATTGGTACAGATCTGTATCTGTAGATATTATTCAGAGGTGACAGGATGATAAAAACAACAGCAGCTTACAAAGAAGCTTTAAAAGAAAAAGGAATATTTCATCACAAAGTGATCATCAACTTCCCGGATGGAAGTAACGATACCGTGGAAGACCTGGACATCTATACGCTTCAGATATCTGAAGGAACATCAAATACAAGCAGTTTTGATCTGGGCGCTGCAATAGCACAGCAGTTGACACTGAAACTAAATAATATTGATGGAAGATTTGATGAGCATGACTTCAACGGCGCTGTAATAATTGTGCAAGTAGGGTTGGAATTATTGAATGGGGCTGTTGAGTGGCTAGATAAAGGTAAATTCACAGCGGAACCAGGGGAAGAGTCAGGCAATTCGATATCTGTAAAGGCTTTTGATGATATGACCAAGTTTGATCAGCCGTATTCCCTCAGCAAACTTGTATATCCGGCTACTCTTGGAACCATAGTAAGGGATGCCTGCAGTTGCTGCGGAGTTACCCTGGCATCAGATACAGCAACTTTTGACAATGATAATTTTATTGTACAGAACCGACCAGATGACTCTGCGTTGACTTTCCGGCAGGTATTGCAGTGGGTAGGCCAGATTGCATGTAAGTTCTTCAGGATTGATCGATTTGGAAAATTGTCCGCGCGGTGGTACAACACAGATCTCCTGGAAGCGACCTGGGTTCGAAAGGAAGATACGATCTGGACTGATATTGCTGGAAATGCGATATTAGATTCAAAAGGTCAGGAAATTAGTACAGTTATAGAAATACCATTAAAAAATGGTAATTTAAATATAATATATGCCAACGATACTGATGAGATTTTAAAAATCAGCGATCTTTTAACAGGCTCAATGATACAGACAGACGATGTAGTGATTACTGGGATCCGCGTGGGTGAGGAAGATGGAGATAGTGCAGAGGAAACAACTCATCAATACGGTTCAGATGGATATGTTTTGGAAATCTCCGGAAACAAGCTGATCCAAGATGGAAGTGGAGCAACTGTGGCTGCATATCTGGGTGAACGTTTAAATGGAATACAGTTTCGTCCAATGTCAATCAGCACACCTGCAGATCCCGCACGGGAAGCGGGTGACCTTGGCCTTGTGATCGATGCAAAAAAACGGTACCACAAAACAATCTTCACGAATGTGGAGTATACGGCTCATACATCACAGAATCTGATATCTGGTGCTGAAGCACCTACGCGCCTCTCAAGTACGAGATATAGTCAGGCTACTCAAGTTTACAAGGAACTGCGAGCAAATCTTAAAAAGCAGAAAACAGAATGGGATACTGCATTTGACAATCTGCAGGAAGCAATGAAAACAAAGAATGGTCTTTTTCCAATCCATGAAACAATGGGAGATGGAAGCACCATTCTTTACTTTTGCGATAAACCAGAATTATCCGAAGCTACAATCGTAGTAAAATTCAGTGCTGCAGGCTGGGGAATGTCAACGGATGGTGGAAAGATCTGGAATTCTGGATGGTTGGTTGATGGAACTATGATTGCTTCTATACTGAACGTAATTGGTGTCAATGCAAAATGGATTAATGCCGGGGCATTGACAGTAAAAGATTCTGACGGAAAAACTATATTCGAAGTTGACATGGACAAAAAGTCTGTATATATGGATCCTGATACACTGACTATCGGAGGAATGCCACTATCTAAAAAGCTAGCATCTATGGATGAGAATATTGCATCTGCTAAGAACATGACATTCCAGTTGTCAAACGATATGCAGACGATCACATCTGACGCAGACGGAAACATTCCGGTATTTCCGACAGTTACAACAACGGCAAAAGTTATGTACGGTTCGTCTGATATCACGAACGATTGCAGTTATACCGTCACAAAATCCGACAGCGTAACGGGTTCATGGGATGTCGATACGCACACCTATACAGTCACAGGTTTGAGTGCCGACAATGGATGGGTGGACATTAAGGCAACGTACCTGATTAATCTTTCTGTAACGAAGAGATTTACATTAGCGAAACAAAAGCAGGGACTTGAAGGTGACAAAGGACTTCCGGGAAAATCACCGACTATCCGTTATGCATCTATGCCAGATGGTTCTGATATGTCGGACAATCCCAAATATGTAAAGTTACTTGACAGTGCCGGAAATGTGATAAGTGATTCAACTGGCGATATTATCTATACAAGTGGCGAAGCAATCTATGTCGGTTTTCTTAAAGCAGATGCAGAAGTAGACAGTACGAATCCAAGCGATTATGAATGGTCACGATACAAGGGAACTGATGGGCTGACTCAGTACACACACCTTGCGTATGCAAACAGTGCTGATGGAAAAACAGATTTCTCCGTGGATAGTCCGAATAGAGAATACATCGGAATGTATGTGGATTTCACGGAAGCGGACAGTACGAATCCGGATGATTACGCATGGTCACTTATAAAAGGTGCTGACGGAGCGGATGGAACACCGGGAAAGGCAGGTGCAGACGGTAAGACGCCATATTTTCACGTTGCCTATGCGAACAGCGAAGATGGCAATACAGGATTTTCTGTGGATGACAGTGCTAACAAGTTGTATATCGGTCAGTACACAGATTACTTACCAGATGATAGCACTGACCCAGCTAAGTATAGTTGGACAAAGATTAAAGGTAATGACGGTACTCCGGGAAGAACGTATTATCTGAGAGCCAACGCAGGAGTCCTGATGATGGGACAGGATAAGAAAATAACTCCTAATCCATTCAATGTTCATGCGTATTACAGAGATGGACAGGGTGACGAAGCAGCTTTTAAAACCTGGTGGATAGTAGAATACAGCAAAGATGCCGGAAAAACATGGACAAAAATGGCCTTTAATTCACAGACCAGTGGAATAACTATTAATCCAGATAACTATTCTCTTGGTGCTGACGGAATGATACGTGCAACAATTTATACGGATTCCGGAAGAACTAAAATCGCCGATCAGCAGACATGGCAGGTTGCTGTTGACGTTGGCATGCTTACGCAGGAGCAGATTGTTGAGATATTGTCCAATGGCGGAGAATTTAAAGGCCTCTACTATCTGAATGGACATCTGTACATCAGTTTAGACGCATTGATGGGAAACGCCGCAATTCTAGGTGGAACCAAAAACGGCAACGGATACCTAAAGATTAAAGATAAAAAAGGCACCGTGAAGGGACTGATAGATTACTCAGGCTACACTGCATTTACAAGCTATGAAGAAAATTCTACGCGCATGAAATATACAGGAATTTGTTTTTCAGATACTGGAATAAATCCTGTTAGTGCCGAGAAATACTTTAGCAGCACTGCGGACATTGAATACGTTGAAACGGCGTGGGGAATCGACTGGACTGCTGAAGAGCTTAATATTAGTGCAACAGAAGTATCGGCTGATACCGGTACATTTGGAGATTTAACTGTTACCAATCCTGCATCTTTCACAAAATCGCCAAAGATAGAAGACATGGAGTATACGACATCATCAAATACTGTTTGTTGGGATGGACGTACAGGATACAAACAACTGATGCTGAAATCTTCATCTTCAAAGCGCTATAAAGACATTAGAAACGATATTTCAGAGCAAGAAATTGAAAACTGGTACAATATTGAACCAACGTGGGCGAAATATAAAGAGGGATATCTAGTTGAAGGGGACGAGAATGAAGGCAGATATATCCCGATGTTTATTGCCGAGAATGTAGAAGCATTCTTTCCAGAAGCTACTCGGCATCAAAACGGACTTGTCGAGGACTGGAACGAACGTATCATGATACCCGCAATGTTCGCGATGATAAAAAGCCAGAAAGAACAGCTTGACCGACAGGAGAAACTAATTAATCAGCTCTATAAAAAGCTCAATATAGAAAAGGAGAATTAATATGGCAAAATTTAATGAATACACAGTAAAGGCAACTCCAGAAGATGCAGATACCTTAATGCTCTATGATGCTGCATCAAAAACAAACAAACTTTCACCATTCAGCGGAATCTGGAACTGGATGGTCAATAAATTGACAAATGCAGTAATCAATAACTTGCAGACTTCAAACAAGACTGTAGTGGGGGCTCTTAATGAATTAAATAGTAAAACCATAGAAATAATCAACATATCAAAAAGAGCGAATGTTTCAAAAGTCGGAGAGTTTGTATACAGTGGATTAGAATTTACCGTCCCAAAAGGAAACATTTTTATTGTGCAAATAAAAGCCTATTATCAGCAATCAAAACCTTCGCAGATTGCTGTAACGAATTCAAAAACCGAATGCACAGATAATACATTAGTTGATAAGGCAGAAAGATATCCTGCTATAGTAACATGCGTTCCTCCTATAAATAACACAGACAGTACATATTATGTATGGGTAAACTATAGTAAGGCAGGAATGAACGAAGTTAGTGCAAGAGGAATTTCTTTAAAATAGCAAGGATCAAAAAACTGATGGAGAATATAACAACGAAACGTTTGCGACAACATGGATATGATGGACGGTGTATTGGAAGCTACAAAAGTATATTCTATATGCGGCCCAGAACTCCTGTTTAATTGGTTTGTGAACAGTACCTCTTACATGGCAAAATAGCACTGTAGGAGGTGCTTTTTATATGACAAAAATTGATCAGATCCAGAATCAAATACTGGAAAAGATGGCAGAAACACTAAGTAATGAACAACTGCAGAAGTTGGAGAATGTAATGGCAATCGAATTCCACGGAATCGAGGTCCAGGAAGAGTGCACACAGCTTGTAACAAGCGAGCTGCGATGGCAAAAGATCCTGAACACATTCCTGGCCAGTAAGAGAATCGAGAACTGCAGTCTTGGCACATTGGACAGATACAAAGAATGTGTGACCAAATTGATCACATCATTGAATAAACGCCTGCAGGACATCACAACCAATGATATTCGGTATTATTTGGCAATGTACCAGGAAACAAGAAAGATATCAATATCGTACATGGATACGATCAGACGGTATCTGAGCAGCTTCTTTGCATGGATATCGGATGAAGGATACATCAACATCAATCCTATGCGGCGTCTTAAGAAAATCAAGGTACCACAGAAGATTAAGAAACCTTTTACACCGGCAGAGCGCGAGCATTTGCGTTGCTCTGCACGGTGCCAGAGGGATATCGCAATCATGGAGTTTTTATACAGTACAGCAGCCAGAATAGGTGAAGTGGTACGGCTGGATAGGAGAGATATTGATTGGAACAGAAACGAGATTATCATCTACGGAGAGAAGGGCAAGAAAGAGAGGAAAGTGTATCTCACAGATGAATGCGAATATCATCTGAGAAAATACCTGTTATCCAGGAATGACGCGAATCCGGCATTGTTTGTGAGTTCTAAACAACCACATACAAGATTAGGCAAGCAGGCTATACAGTCTATGCTCCGGACACTCGGACAGAAGACTGATATTCATGCTCATCCACACAAGTTCCGAAGAACATTGCTGACCGATGCCGGTAATCGAGGTATTCCACTGCAAGAAATCCAGCATTATGCAGGACACGAAAAACCAGATACGACCATGATGTATGTTACAGTATCAGAAGAAAATGTACGGGCATCATTCCGAAGATACATAGCCTGATCTGGATGGATTCATATGAATTTTCGAAGCTGGCAGAGATGGCAGCTTATTGAGTATGCGCTTTTGCAGAAGATTTCGGAAGAGAAGGCGGTAGAGAATGGAAAGGCACTCCCGCAGACTAAACAGGAGTAGAAAAAAATTTTATTTTTCTTTCACGATTGCATTTTTTATGTTTTCATAATAGATAATGATAACAGCATTTACATACTGTGGAAAATTTGAAAACTTTACATTTTGCATAGAATCATTATCGTTATACTCTATTGTGACATCACCTGTTTTTAATGTATTATCTATACTCTCAATAGTACCTGTTAAAAATACTGAACCTCCGAATAACGCGAATGGAGCATATCGTATGTCGTTATATCCTTCCTTATTTATAGAGATAGTTACCGACTTTATATTGCTTCCAGAAGTTCTATATATCAATAAATTATTAAAGACTTGATTACTATTTTATGCAGTTGATCATCCATGTATTTTGGCTGCGGTATCCAATATACAATTCGGAAGTATCGCCTGCACCGAATACTCCAATCATTACAGCATCAGTGTAAGCCATTATAATTCCTTTAGTATATACCGGAATAGTTTTAGTACCCACAGTAATATTTTCGACGACAGAGAATCGGAATTGTACGTTTCTTTCATCAGTAAGAGAAGTAATGTTTCTGTATGGGAACGAGTTACTATTTTGTATGCGTTACAATATGATTACAGTGTTGATATGTAAATAATCTCCGATTGACACAACATTTTTATTGCTAACAACAACAGAATTCCTACCAAGGTATCCATAAACAATGTCATTAATATTCCATTCAGTACCTTTTCCGATTACAAAAATTGTTGAGCTATTTGTTGCATTGCTTGAGAACTTTAAAATTTCTTCGGAATCTAAAACTCCTGTAATCTTTATTTTGACAGCAACGTACACAACACGACCAACTTTTATTGATATATTATTGATAATGGATACATTATTGGGGACAGTCACACCAAAACGGGAGTTACTATTTTATATTTCATAAATCTTTAAGCCAACTTGAATATAACGATTGTACATCCACCAGATAAGTCAATCTTATATTGAAATGAAATGTTGCTATCAGTATATTTCATTTCAATGGTGTTGTCGTAATCCGCACCTTTAACAAGCGTTTCGATAAAAGAACCGTCCTGTGCCTGAATATTAACTATAGATAATGAACTTATCTTGTATCCTCCACTACGATACGTTGAAACTAGATAAAGTCCCGGAACAAGAGGAACAGTAACTAGTCCATTGGTGATCATACCTTTATAAAAGGGTTTTAACCGGTTACTATTTAACAGACATAACAGCCGTTGTATCTGCAAGTAGTTTGTGCGGTTATTTCATTCCCGTAATTATAAGCTGTTATATTACCGTTATTTTCAAATATTAACTGTATTTGTTGAGGTGTAGATTGTATAGGAGCTATTACAATTCTTTGCCGCGGTACATAATCAGGAGGGATTGTTCCTATTACTTGCAAATCACCTTGTTTTACATTATCTATTGTATCTCCAGTGTAGGAAATTACAACTATGTTTCCTGCTTTGAGCAGTGTGATTTTTGTTTTAAGTATGCTTGTCTTGACGTTTGTTATTGTTATTGCTTGATTACTATTTAATAAAACATTTTTGAATATGAAGGTTGTGTTTGAAATGTTACGATTAATGTTTTTCCATCACAGGTTGCTGTGGATTTGTCATTGTAAACTTTTGGAATTTGTTTTTCATCATTTCCGCGATAGCTTCCAAATATCATTTCACACTTTCCAGTTAACCAATCGCATAGCATTACCATAAATGGAACAGCATTGCCATTAGATGTGATTTTAGATACATCGACAGAAATTGTTTTAGAGTTAGTTACTTCGTAAACATGATTCAAAATACCGGTCACTGGGTTACTATTTTATATAAAGAAAAATACATGCTAAAGGGCATCCATAGTGGATGTCTTTTATTGTGCGTTTTTTGAAAGGAGAGCTTCTTATGAAAAAAATCAGAGCAGAGCCGCAAGGTTCTATTTTTTTACGTAATTTGCGCCGGCGCAATGCCGAGAAAGGACAAGAATATGAAAGAAAATTATATCAAAGTATTTTTCACCGGAGTATTCGCGCTGATCAGTTCAATGCTGGGAGTACTTACAGTTCCGGTACTTCTGATGGTAGCATGCAATGTGCTCGACTATGCTACCGGATTGATGGCATCTACATATCGGTCACAGGATATCAATTCCTATAAAAGCATCAGAGGAATTATGAAGAAGGTATGCATGTGGCTCCTGGTAGTGGTGGGAGCAGTGATAGATCAGCTGCTTTTGTATGCATCTCAGACTGCAGGTATAACATTGCCATTTACATTTCTGGTAGCTTGCATTGTAGCAATCTGGATTATCTGTAATGAGATCATCAGCATACTGGAAAATATTAAAGATATGGGAGTTGCAATCCCGGGATTTCTTCTGCCGATTGTGGAGCATGTGAAATCACAGGTAGAGGACAAAGCAGATATTAATAAAGATTCAGAGGGCGAGTGATCGTCCTCTTTTTAGTGGAGGAATACAAATGCTAAAGATTATGGGACGGGCTGCAGCTACCGTACAGCAGATGCAGACCTATATCAAAAAAGTTAATCCAAAGGTGTCCGATTCGGTCATCAAGATGATTCCACTCTATATCTCCGAAGGAGCAATCGAGGGAGTGAGAGGCGATATCGCATTCGCTCAGAGCTGCCTGGAAACCGGTAACTTCACATTCTCAGGTTCAGCAGTGACGTTGGATCAGAACAACTTCTGTGGTATGGGTGTGACCAGGAATGGAGTAAAAGGCAATAGCTTCAAGACTCCACAGATTGGTATCCGGGCGCAGATCCAGCACCTGCAGGCATATGGATCTATTGGCCGACTGAAACAGACTGTCGTGGATCCACGATACACTTATGTGACCAGAGGCTGTGCGGAGTATGTGGAATATCTCGGGATTCAGGAGAATCCAAAGCACTATGGATGGGCTGCCGGAAAGGACTATGGAAAGAAGATTATCACAATTCTGAATAGTATTCTGACTATGAATTCCGGAACATCCACATCAGGAAAGGAGAACACAGTGAAAGTAAACATCAAGAAGATGATCAGCAAAAAGAACTGCTATATCGGTCAGAACAAACCTGCCTATGTTGTGATTCACGAAACCGACAACTGGAGCAAAGGAGCGAATGCCAGAGCACATGCTCTTGCCATGAAGAATGGAAACCTTGCCGGTACAGTCCATTATTATGTAGATTCTGAAAGTATCTATCAGACATTAGAACATAGTGATGGCGCCTGGGCTGTAGGAGACGGAAAAGGAAAATACGGAATCACGAACCGGAACTCTATCAATATTGAGATTTGCGTAAATCCGGAAACAGATTACTACAAAGCAGTGGACAAAGCTGAACAGCTGGCAGCATACCTTCTGAAACAGTATGGTTGGTCAACTGATCATCTGAAACGTCACTATGATGCATCCAGGAAACATTGCCCGCGTAGGATCCTTGACGAAGGGCTCTGGCCGGGATTCGTAAAGAAGACTGCAGTTTACATGGGAAGTGCATCAACTAACACATCAAGTAATACAGCGACCAACACTTCAACTACCACGAAAGGAGATGGTTACATGTTTGAACCAAAACTTGTTAAATTAGGAAGCACAGGAACATCCGTCCTCTTACTGCAGGAGATCCTGATTGCCAGAGGATTCAAAGGAAAGAATGGAAAAACCCTGACACTTTCTAGAAAAGCAGATGAAAATACGATCTACGCGCTCAAGACTTACCAGAAGTCCAGAAAAGGAGTCCTAGAAGCAGATGGAATAGCAGGTGAAAAGACCTGGAAAGATCTGATCGCGATCTAAAAAACTCCCGGCAGGTACCCATCTGCCGGGAATATTGTATCATCTGAAAAATGTCAATTTTTGGTATTATAGGGTATTGAAGTCTGGTGGCCCGGATGGCGAGATCGGAGCATCTATGCGTTATCTTTCTCAGCGTTTTACTATGCCAAATCGCATGGCCATGGCAGTGCTGAATGATATTGGCACTGAGGAACTGGCACACCTGGAAATGGTTTCCACGATCGTTCATCAGCTGACAAAAGATCTCTCTATGGAAGAAATTGAAAAAAGTGGTTTTGGGCCATATTATATTGATCACACAGTAGGTGTATGGCCACAGGCAGCCGGTGGAGTTCCTTTCAATGCATGTGAATTCCAGAGTAAAGGTGATCCGATCACAGATTTGTTTGAAAACCTTGCTGCGGAACAGAAAGCCCGGGCAACGTACGATAATATTCTTCGAGTTGTCCGTGACATTCCTGAAATTGCAGATCCGATTCGTTTTCTACGTGCGAGAGAAGTCGTACACTTCCAGCGTTTCGGGGAAGCACTTCGTTCCGTACAGGAACAGCTGGATGCGAAAAACTTCTATGCATTCAATCCGAGCTTTGACTGTCCATGTGAGGCGTCCTGTAAAAATTCATAACAACAAAGAAATATCAAATAAGACCTGGGAGGATTCTTCCGGGTCTTTTAGGGTAAATACAGGATTTTACAATTCCTTTCATCCATGTTATTATGACAACGCATTAAATATGAAAGGAAAACGATCATGGAAGTTCTGATGATTGGGATTTTCTGTGCTTTGCTCATTATATGCATCATAACGGGAAAATCTATATTATATGCTCTTCTGGCAGGTCTGATCATTTTCAGCCTGTATGGAAAAAAACAGGGATATAGCTGGAGACAGATTAGCAGGATGGCATTACAGGGAGTCTGGAAAGTAAAAAATATTCTGCTCACATTTATACTGATCGGAATGCTGACAGCACTTTGGCGACAGGCTGGAACAATTCCTGCAATCATCTGTTATACCGTGCATCTGATAAAACCATCGACATTTTTGCTGATGACATTTCTTCTGAATTGTCTGATCTCAGTCCTGACAGGAACTGCTCTTGGTACGGCAGCTACGATTGGTGTTGTATGTGCAACGATGGCTTCTGCACTTGGAATTCCTTCATGGATGACCGGTGGTGCAATTCTTTCCGGGGTATATTTCGGAGATCGTTGTTCTCCTGTTTCGACAAGTGCACTTCTGGTGGCGGAGCTGACGGAGACAGGTATCTATACAAATATAAAAAATATGATCAAAAGTGCATTGGCACCATTTACCATTACCTGTATTCTTTATCTGACTGTCAGCATACAGCTTCATGGAAAAACAGAGATGCCGGATCTTGGACATGCTTTTGGCAGTGAGTTCCGGCTCAGCTGGATTGCATTGCTGCCTGCAGCGGTGATTCTGCTGTTGTCTGTTGTGCAGGCAGGGGTGAAGATCGCGATGATCGCCAGTATAGTTACTGCAATTCCTGTCTGTATTGGCCTTCAGAATATGGCATTTACGGAACTTCCTGAACTTCTTCTGAATGGTTTCCATTCTACAGATGTGACGGTAGCGGCAATGCTGAATGGAGGTGGTATCACTTCGATGTTGAAGGTTGGAGCAATCGTATGCATTTCTTCATCTTATTCAGGTATTTTTCAGGCAACAGGAATCCTGAATGGATTTCAGAAAATGGTCTGTTTGCTTGCCGACAGGACAAAACCATATTTTGCAGTGCTTGTCACATCAATCCTGACAAGCGTTATGGCATGTAATCAGACACTGGCAATCATGCTTACAGATCAGCTCTGCAGCAGAACAGAACCGGATAAGCTGCGTTTTGCCAATAATCTGGAGGACAGTGCAGTGCTCATAGCACCTTTGGTGCCGTGGTCGATCGCGTGTGCTGTTCCGCTTACAGCAGCAGGTGCACCGGGATACAGCGTCTTATTTGCAGTGTTTTTGTATCTGCTTCCGTTGTGCGATTTAGTGTTAAAAAAATAACTGCCCTATTGTAAATTGACCAAAATAGTGGTATTCTGTAAGAAATTGAATAATAAAAATAACAGGTGCTGATGTTAGATAATCAAATAGCCTTCAGTTAAAAGGGAAACAGGTGTAAGTCCTGTACGATCTCGTCACTGTATACAGGGAATGCAGAATCATGTGTGTATGCACAGTCACTGGGAAACTGGGAAGACGATTCGGGTGTATTGATCTGTAAGTCAGGAAACCTGCCTGCTATTGGTACGGGGATTTTAAATTCCGGATCACGAGTAATTGGTTGTACCATAATCCAGAAACTCTAGCCCGGTGCAGGAGTTTTTTTATTGGGAAATATAGTATTTCTCCGAAAAATATTTTTTGACCAGGCTTGCTGCCGTACTTTGTTATTCATTTTAATTTTCATGAGAAAACAGGTACAGGAGGAAAAAAACATGAAAAACAAAACTGTAAAAGCACTGGCAATTGCAATGACTGTAGCAACAGTCACAATGATGGGATCTGCAAGCATCTACGCTTCTGATGACACTGCTGAGACAGCAACAGAAGAAACCGCAGATGATGCAGAAACCGCAGATGATGCAGAAACCGCAGATGATGCAGAAACCGCTGATACAGAAGAAGCTTCCGATGATGATCAGAAAGCAGCAGATGAAGTAGCAGCACTGATCGACAAGATTTATGTTCAGGAAAGAACTGATACAACAGATGAAGACTGCAAAGCTGCCAAAGAAGCATGGGATAAACTGACAGACGCTCAGAAGGAACTGGTTGAAGGCGAAGAAGCTGATCCGGATTACTTCGGACGTGACACTGGTGATGCATCCAAAGATGATCCTCGTAACCAGGATGAAATCGGTGAGAACGAACTTCTTGTTGTAAGCTTTGGTACATCCTTCAACGACAGCCGTGCTGAGGATATCAAAGGAATCGAAGACAAACTGCAGGAAGCATATCCGGATTGGTCTGTAAGACGTGCATTTACAGCACAGATCATTATCAACCATGTAGAAGCAAGAGATGATGAAGTGATTGACAATATGCAGCAGGCACTTGACCGTGCAGTTGATAATGGCGTTAAAAATCTTGTTGTTCAGCCTACACATCTGATGCATGGTGCTGAATATGATGAAATGACAGAAGCAATTGATGGATACAAAGATAAATTTGAATCTGTTGCAATCGCAGAGCCAATGCTTGGCGAAGTTGGTGATGACGCTACTGTAATTAACGATGATAAGAAAGCTGTTGCACAGGCTATCACAGATGAAGCCTGCAAAGAAGCTGGATATGACAGTATGGAAGCTGCTGCAGAAGATGGAACAGCATTTGTATTCATGGGACATGGTACTTCCCATACAGCAAATGTAACATATGATCAGATGCAGACACAGATGAATGACCTTGGATTCACAAATGCTTTCATTGGTACTGTAGAAGGTGAACCGGAAGATACAGAATGCCAGGCTGTTATCGCAAAAGTTAAAGATGCTGGATTTAAGAAAGTTGTTCTTCGTCCACTGATGGTTGTTGCTGGTGACCATGCAAACAACGATATGGCTGGTGATGATGACGATTCCTGGAAATCTCAGTTCAATGCATCTGGTGCATTTGACAGCGTTGACTGCCAGATCGCAGGTCTTGGAAGAATTGAAGCTGTAGAGGATCTTTACGTAGAGCATACAAAAGCAGCAATTGATTCTCTTGGAACAGCTGATACAACTGAAGAAACAACAGATGATACTGCAGAAGCAGCAGATGACACAACAGATGGTGCAGAAGAAGTTACAGACGATTCTGCAGCAGAATAATGTAATGTGTAAATAATTTATGCAATAAACGGGACTGCCCGGAAGGCTTGATTGTCTTCCGGGCAGTTCCTGTAAAATCAGGAGGATTTATATTATGAAACGTTCAGTGGCAATGATGGCATGCGTATTAAGCGGAGCTATGGTACTTGGCAGTTTCAGCCCGGTTATGGCAGAGACAGGAGCAAAGGCAGTTTCTGCAACAGTGACAGATTCAAAATCATCAGATGATAAAAAGGATGATGCAAAAGCTGATACAGCGGACAAAAAGGACGATGCAAAGGATACGGTGCTTGAAGACGGTACTTACAGTGCAGAGTTTGATACAGACAGTGGAATGTTTCATGTAAATGAAGCAAATGACGGTAAAGGAACGTTGACAGTCAAAGATGGTAAGATGACAATCCATGTGAGCCTGAATTCAAAGAAGATCGTAAATCTTTTTGTTGGAAAGGCAGAAGATGCCCAGAAAGACGGAGCTGAGATTCTTGAGCCGACAACAGATGAAGTAACATATAGTGATGGATATAAAGAAGAAGTTTACGGATTTGATATCCCGGTTCCTGCCATTGATGAAGAATTTGATGTTGCTTTGATCGGAAAGAAGAACAAATGGTACGATCATAAAGTAAAAGTAACAAATCCTCAGAAAGAAGCCGATGCTGAAGTTTCTGACACAAAAGAAACCGATACAAAAAAGATGACTGCTGAAGATCTGAAACTTGAAGATGGTGATTATACTGCAGATGTGAAGCTGGAAGGTGGATCCGGAAAGGCTACAGTAACCTCTCCGGCTGAATTTACAGTTAAAGATGGAAAGGTAACTGCATCTGTAGAATGGAGCAGTCCGTACTATGATTATATGCTGATTGGTGATGACAAATATGAACCAGTCAACAAGGATGGAAATTCTGTGTTTGAAATTCCGGTAGATGGTTTTGATTATCCTATGGAAGTCACAGCGGACACCGTTGCAATGAGTACTCCTCATGAGATTGAATATACTTTACAGTTTGATTCCGCAAGTATTAAAGAGGCAGAAAAATAAAAATGAGAAAAACGTTACGCATTTTTTTATGCGCAGCATTGAGCGCATCAATGATGCTGACTGTACCTGTATGGGCTCAGTCAGCTGATGAAAAAGAGACGACAGAAAGTAATGCCGTCAGACAGGACCTGGCTGGCTTAAAATATGATCACAGTCTGGAACTTCAGTATGCAGATCAGTTTTCAGTAGATTATTATGAAGATGGTTATGCACTTATCACAATTGCAGGAGATGGGCAGTTTCTTCTTGTTCCGGAAGGAAAAGAAGCTCCGGAAGGCCTTGACAGTGATATTGCAGTTATTAAACAGCCACTTGATAATATCTATCTTGTGGCAACATCGGCAATGGATCTTTTCTGTGCATTGGACGGGCTGGACAGCATCAGTCTTTCAGGAACCAATGCTGACGGATGGTATATCGATGAGGCTAAGAAAGCACTGGAAGATGGAAGTATTTCTTTTGCTGGTAAGTACAGTGCACCGGATTACGAACTGATTTTGTCTAAAAATTGTGATCTGGCGATTGAGTCTACAATGATCTACCATAAACCGGAAGTAAAAGAAAAGCTTGAGCAGTTCGGGATCCCGGTTCTGGTAGAGCATTCAAGTTACGAAAGTCATCCGCTTGGCCGTACTGAGTGGTTGAAGCTATATGGGGTTCTTCTTGGAAAAGAAGAACTTGCAGACAAACTTTTTCAGGAACAGGTTGATAAATTGAAAGCAATAGAGGACAGTGAATCTACCGGAAAGACAGTGGCTTTCTTCTATATCAATTCAGTAGGGGCTGCCAATGTTCGTAAGTCAGGAGATTACGTATCCAAGATGATCGAACTCGCCGGTGGAAAATATATTTTCAGTGACCTTGGAGCGGAGGATGATAACTCTCTTTCCACAATGAATATGCAGATGGAAGAGTTTTATGCCGGAGCTAAGGATGCGGATTATATCATCTACAATAGTACGATCGATGGTGAACTGACAGATATCAGCCAGATGCTGGAGAAGAGTTCTCTGCTTGCTGATTTTAAAGCAGTTAAGGATGGAAATGTCTGGTGTACCAATCAGAATCTGTTTCAGGAGACAATGGAACTTGGAACAATGATCGAAGATATTCATACCATGCTGACCTCAGATGATCCAAATCTGGATACACTGACTTATATGCATAAATTAAAATGATGAGAGGAAGTAACATGCGGAAGAAATTACATTTCAGATACTGGCTGTCTTTTATAATACTGATAGTGCTTCTGCTGGTCTTTATATTCTGGAATATCAATTCAGGAAGTATTTCTATTTCACTGAAGGATATATTTCAGATACTGTTCCACAAAAACGGAGATGAGACTGCTTATAATATTGTCTGGGAGATAAGACTGCCACGAATACTGGCGGCAGTGATTCTTGGAGGAGCGCTTTCAGTATCAGGGTTTCTTCTGCAGACATTTTTTGGAAATCCGATCGCAGGTCCTTTTGTACTTGGTATTTCATCAGGTGCAAAACTGATCGTGGCATTGACAATGATCTATCTGCTGGGAAAATCCATGGTAGCTACTTCAGGTCTGATGATTCTGGCTGCGTTTACCGGATCTCTGATATCCATGGGATTTGTGCTTTTGATCTCACGAAAGGTAAAGCAGATGTCCATGCTTGTTGTAAGTGGTATTATGATTGGATATATCTGTTCTGCGATAACAGATTTTGTGGTTACTTTTGCAGATGATTCCAATATTGTAAATCTTCATAACTGGTCACTGGGAAGTTTTTCCGGAACCAGCTGGGATAATGTTTCAGTGATGGCAGTTGTGGTGTTTGCAGCACTTTTTCTTACATTTTTAATGTCTAAGCCGATCAGTGCATATCAGCTTGGCGAAGGCTATGCACAGAATATGGGAGTAAATATCAAAGCATTTCGTATTGCACTGATCCTGCTTTCCAGTATTCTGTCAGCCTGTGTGACCGCTTTTGCCGGTCCGATCTCCTTTGTTGGAATTGCAGTACCACATCTTATAAAAAGTCTTATGAAAACATCCAAACCGCTTCTGGTTATTCCGGGATGTTTTCTTGGAGGCGCTGTATTCTGTCTCTTCTGTGACCTGATCGCAAGAACTGCTTTTGCACCGACAGAACTCAGTATCAGTTCTGTTACTGCAGTATTTGGAGCTCCGGTTGTGATCTATATTATGATTCGAAGAAAGAGGATGGCCTGATGGGAGAATATTTTGTTCATTCTGAACAGATGACAGTAGGATACGATGGAAAGCCACTGATCCGTGATATTGAAATTCGATTGAACCGGGGAGAAATCCTTACTCTGATTGGACCGAACGGTGCAGGAAAATCAACAATATTGAAGAGTCTTACCAGACAGCTAAAGCTGGTGGGAGGAACTGTGTATCTGGATCAGAAACTGATGAGTCAGATGTCAGGCAAGGAAGTCGCACAGAAGCTGGCCGTTGTAACGACGGAGAGAATAAGACCAGAGCTTATGACATGTGAGGATATTGTTGCAACAGGACGATATCCGTATACAGGTACGCTGGGAATCTTATCGGAGGGTGACTGGGAAAAGGTACATAAGGCAATGGAAATGGTCCATGCACTGGATTTTAAGGACAGAGATTTTACCGAGATCAGTGATGGACAGCGACAGAGGATTCTGCTGGCCAGAGCAATCTGCCAGGAACCAGAAGTGATTGTTCTAGATGAGCCGACTTCCTTTTTGGATATTCGTCATAAACTGGAACTTCTTTCTATATTAAAGAAGATGGTTCTGGAACATCACACAGCTGTGTTGATGTCGCTTCATGAACTTGATCTGGCTCAGAAAATATCAGATTATGTGATCTGTGTCCATGGTGACCGGATCGAAAAATATGGTACACCGGAGGAGATTTTTACATCCGAATATATCCATCATCTTTATGGAATTACAACAGGAAGCTATAATGCTTCTTTTGGATGTCTGGAAATGGGCGCTCCGGCAGGTAAACCACAGGTATTTGTCATTGGTGGAAATGGCAAAGGAATTCCGGTATATCGAAAATTGCAGAGAGCGGGTATTCCATTTATTGCAGGTGTGATCCACAGTAATGATCTGGACTATGATGTTGCAAAAGCACTGGCAGCAGAGGTGATCAGCGAAGAACCATTCGAGGCTGTTACAGAAGAACATCTGGAAAAAGCAGAGAAAATGATGGATGATTGTGCAGAAGTCATTTGCTGTGTGGATAAGTTTGGTACAATGAATGCGGCTAATCGGAGACTTGTGGAAAAAGCCAAAAGAGATGGAAAATTAAAAACAGAATAGATATGAAATATAAGACAGAGCTGACCAATAAGGTACAGCTCTGTTTTAGTCTGCGGAAGTATCAGAAGAATCTTTCTGATAACTGGAAAGTATCCCATCAATGGATTTGTGCAGATAAGGCATGTATTCTTCAAGTGGAACTGGCTGCTGATACAGAATACAGTTGTAGCAGGTTGAACTTGCAAGCTCGATCACTGAGAAGAGCAGCAGATCAGGATGTTCATAAGCCTGATGACCTTCCTCGATCAGTTGGAGATATTTATCATAAAATCTGACATCTCTGTCAGGCATTTTTTGTTCCAATGCAGCCTGAAATACATTCCAGGAGAGGTTTTTCGAAACAAAGATCAGAAGCTGAGAATCATTTTTGAGTGCATTTAGGATATGATCGATCATAAAATGGAGCTGAGCAGGAAAACCTGTGATCTGATTCTGACGAACAGCCAGATATGCAGCGAAAAATAAATCCTGCGTTTTGGAAGAGGCCAGTTTGTTTCGGATATCATATTTATCTTTGAAATACAGATAAAAAGTTCCCTTGGCAACTCCGGCTTTCTCAACAATATCAGAGATCGTAGTTTTATTGGTTCCTTTTGTTGTAAACAGTTCGAAAGCAGTGTTATACAGTGCGTCTTCTTTTTTCTTTTTATTTGATTCTAATTTACCCATTAAGAAAACCTCCCTGTATTTGATGGTTTCGCCATTTATTATAAACAGAAATGACCAAAAGTCAATATCACAAAAAGAAGTTGTTGATTTTTGGACACATTGGCAAAAACGTATATTGACTAATGGTCAGTTTGGGTATATAACTCTAGATGAATAAAAAGTGACTGATAGTCATTAATGAAAAATATATTCAATAAGGAGGACATGATGATTAAGTTTGGAAAGTGGATAGCAAAGCATAAAGTGATCATTGTAATCATCAGTATGTTACTGCTTATCCCGTCATTCCTGGGAATGGCAGCGACGAGAGTAAATTACGATATCCTGAGTTATCTGCCGGAATCACTGGAAACAGTTGAAGGCCAGGATATCATGGTGGATGAATTTGGAATGGGTGCATTCTCCATGGTAGTCGTGGAAGATATGGAATTGAAAGATGTCGCAGCATTAAAAGAAAAATTCCAGAATGTGGAGCATGTAAAAGATGTTCTGTGGTATGACAGTGTGGCTGATTTAAGTATTCCGGTAAGCATGATTCCGGAAAAGTTTAAGGATGGATTCTTTAATGGTGATGCTACCATGATGATTGCACTGTTTGATAATACAACATCATCTGATGCAGCGATGGAAGCAGTCAGCGACATGCGTAAGATCGCAAACGAACAGTGCTTTATCAGTGGTATGTCCGGTGTTGTAACAGATATCAAGAACCTGGCACTTGAAGAGATGCCGATCTATGTTGTGATCGCAGCCTGCTTATCATTGCTGGTTCTGCTTCTTGCAATGGATTCACTGGTAATTCCTGTGTTGTTCCTTCTCAGTGTAGGCCTTGCAGTTGTTTACAATCTTGGAACTAATATTTTCTTTGGAGAAGTTTGTTATATAACAAAATCTCTGACAGCAGTACTTCAGCTAGGTGTAACAATGGACTATTCCATTTTCCTTCTGAACTCCTTTGAAAATTATAAGAAAAAATACGATAGCAAAGACCGTGCGATGGCACATGCGATTGCAGATACATTTAAATCTGTAGCCGGAAGCTCGGTTACTACGATTGCCGGATTCCTTGCTCTGTGTGTTATGACGTTTGCACTTGGACGTGATATGGGTATTGTTATGGCAAAAGGTGTTGTCATCGGTGTTATCTGCTGTATTACCACACTGCCGGCAATGATCCTTGTATTTGACGGAGTGATTGAAAAAACAAAACATAAACCACTGGTCAAAAGCCTGGATAAGGCTTCTGGTTTTATCACAAAGCATTACAAAGTATGGCTTCTTGTTTTCCTGGTAATGCTGTATCCGGCTGTTTACGGAAACAATCATACTCAGATTTACTATAATATTGATAAGTCACTTCCGGCTACACTGGACAGTAATGTATCCAATGAAAAACTGAAAGAAGACTTCGATATGAGTACGGTTCATATGATACTTTTGAAAAATGGACTGGACAGTAAAGAAAAAACACAGATGCTGGATCAGATTGACAAAGTTGACGGGGTGAAATGGTCACTTGGAATGAATTCCCTGATCGGACCTACATTCCCGGAATCTATGATTCTTTCCAATATTAAAAAAATGCTTCAGTCCGACAACTATGAAGTACAGTTTATCTGCTCAGAGTATTCTTCAGCAACGGATGAATGCAACGCACAGCTTGATGCGATTCAGAAGATTGTTAAGAAATACAGTCCTGAATCAATGGTGATCGGTGAAGCACCTCTGATGAAAGACCTTCAGGATACAACAAATGTTGACCTCCAGAGAGTAAATATCCTCTCTATGGCAGCAATATTCCTGATCATCCTGTTTGTATTCAAATCAATCTCGTTACCATTTATTCTGCTGTTTGTTATCGAATTTGCAATTTTTGTTAATATGGCAATCCCGTATTACCAGGGGGTAACGCTTCCATTTGTTGCAAGTATCGTAATCGGTGCCATCCAGCTGGGTGCAACCGTAGACTATGCGATCCTGATGACAAGTAACTATCAGAAACAGCGTCATCTTGGAAAAACTAAAAAAGAATCTATTTCCATTGCACATAAATTCTCAATGAAATCTATTATCGTAAGTGGATGTAGTTTCTTTGCGGCAACATTTGGTGTAGCCCTGTACTCAAAGGTAGATATGATCGGTGCGATCTGTACACTGCTTGCACGTGGTGCAGTGATCAGTACGGTTGTTGTACTTCTTGTATTGCCTGCGATGTTTATGGTATTTGATCCGATCATCGTTCATACATCAAAAGGCTTTTTGCCGGATAAAAAATAATAAGCACACAACAACCATTAAATATAAAAAAGCCAATGGCTGGAAAAGGAGTCGTATAATATGAACCGAAACAGAAAAAAAGCGGTAGCAGCTTCTGTAGCAGTAGGAATGACTATGGTAATGGGCTTTAGCCCGGTACTGGCAGCGAATACAGATATTTCCAAAGAAGAAACCGTATATGTAAATGCGGCAGCAGACGGAACACCACAGGAGATCACAGTTTCCGACTGGCTGAAGAATTCTGCATCAGCAGGAGACTTAAGTGATGTATCTGATCTGAAAGATATCAAGAATGTCAAAGGCGATGAGACTTTCTCTCAGGATGGAGATAAACTGACCTGGAATACAGATGATAAAGATATTTATTATCAGGGAACTACAACCAAGGATCTTCCAGTTTCCATGGAAATTAAATATTATCTGAATGGTACTCAGGTAAATCCGGATGATCTCGGGGGTAAAAGCGGACATCTGAAGATCGAAGTAGCATACAAAAATAATGTGAAGAATAAAACAAAAGTTGGAAACAAAACAACAGATCTGTATGCGCCGTTTGTAATGGTAACAGCGATGATCCTTCCTACAGACAATTTTACAAATGTAACGATAGATAATGGAAAGATTCTTTCAGACGGACAGAGAAATATTGTAGTAGGCGTTGGTATGCCGGGACTTGCTGATAATTTTGATCTTAAGAGCATAGATGAAGACATTGATCTGGATATTCCGGAAAACTTTACAATGGAAGCAGATGTGACAGACTTTAATATGAGTTCTACATTTACATTTGCACTGACCGATCTTCTGGATTCTCTGGATGTAGATAACATTGATGGTATTGATGATCTGAAAGATTCTATGAAGGATCTGACAGATGCAGCAGCCAAACTGGTAGATGGAAGCAAGGAACTTTCTGATGGAGCATCTACGCTTGATGAAAAATATCAGGAATTTGATTCCGGTATCGGAACCCTCGTAAGTGGAGTAAGCAGTCTGAACAGCGGAGCAGCTACTCTTAAGAGTGGTGTTTCCTCTTATACTGCCGGAGCAGACAAACTGGCATCCGGTGTAAATGAATATGCAGCCGGAGTTGGTACTCTTTCAAAATCCCTGAAAGAATACAACAGTGGTGTCAGCACACTGGCGTCCGGTGTTCAGCAGTATGTAAAAGGAAGCAATACACTGACAGATGGTGTGAAGAAATATGTATCCGGCGCTTCTTCTCTCGGACAGGGAATTCAGGATTATATATCTGCGATCGGAGAACTGCTCACAGGTATCGGAACAGAAACAGCAGGAATTACAACAGTTACAGACAGTATTTCAAAACTTGCAACAGCTGTAGCTGCAAAACTTCCGGAACTGAATACTTCACTTGCAAGTGTTTCTGATTTTGCAGACAGTGCAGAGAAATATGCATCCAGTACAGCTGAGTATGCAGCAAATGTAAAAGCATATACACAGGCACCTGTGCAGTTAAAAGAAGCATCCGCCGGATTAAAGCAAATCATTGATAATTTGAATGGTGGCAGTACAGCACAGAGCGCAGAGCAGATTTCAGATGGCCTTGAAACAGCAAAAGCAGCAGCAGCCTCTCTTACAGAGACTGGTGCAGCTTCCGCAGGAGATCAGGTATCTGCGGCAGCGAGTGCGGTCAGTGCTGCAGCCGGAACAGGAGATGCGCTGCAGGGTGATGCAGGTACGATTTCAGCAGGTCTGGACAGTGCAAGTTCCGCAATTGATATTTTAAGTAGTATTGATACATCTTCCATGGATGAGGCGACTGCAGCAGCAGTCAACAGTGCAGTACAGAGTGCGATCGGAGCAATCTCCGGTGGTGTGGCAACTGCACAGGGAGGTGTTGCAAGTCTTCAGGCTCATGCAGGTCAGGTATCAGGATTGTCTGATCAGGCAGCACAGGTACAGGCAGCAGCAGATTCCGTAAATGCACAGAGTGCACAGACTGCAGCTGTTGGAGAGGCAGCTGCTCAGCTCCAGGAAGGACTCAGCCAGATAGAGGCAGGTGCTTCCGGACTGGAGGCACAGGATACAACCTCAGCTCTGAAAACAGCACAGAGTCTTGCAGATACACTTGATAATGGTCTGCAGGGAATGATAGATAACGGGGCTAAGCTCAGTGAAGCAGGAGATCAGCTGACAGCTAAAGGAACAAGTACCGAAGGTACGACTGCAGAGACTATGTCCCTGACACAGGGTGCTGAGGCAGTCAAAGCAGGAATCACAAAGATTCAGACAGAACTCAGTGAAATGCTTGGAGATGGAAGTCAGTTGAAAGATCTGACAGATGCAGCCAAACAGCTTTCTGACGGTGCAAAGAATCTGTCAGATGGTTATTCACAGGCATCAGAAGCTTCTCAGACACTTGTAAACGGAGCCAAGACTCTGATGGGAAGCAACAGCCAGCTTACCAGCGGAGCAACTGCACTGGAAAGTTCTGGAAAGACACTGACCAGTGGAGCAAGCAAGCTTACAAAGGCCAGCAAACAGCTCAACAGTGGAACTTCCAAAGTAACAAGTGCCACGAGTCAGCTTACCAGTGGAGCAAGTACACTTTCTGCAAACAGCAGCAAGCTTAACAGTGGAGCCAGCCAGCTTGCATCCGGTACACAGCAGCTTATGAGCGGAACATCTACACTCAGCAGCGGAAGTGCACAGGTTAAGAGTGGAATTAAGAGTCTTTCTGATGGAGCAAAGGAACTTGCTGACGGAACAAAAGAGTTTAATGATGATGGAATCAAAAAACTCTCTGATATCGTGGATGATGACCTTCAGGATATCCTGGATCGTCTGGATGCAATCTGCTCTGATGACAATGCATATCGTTCCTTCAGTGGTAAGGAAGATGACATGGACGGCAATGTGAAGTTCGTGATCGAGACCGCAGCTATCGACAATGACAGTGATAAGTAATATAAAAATGTGACAAATAAACGATTGTTTGCAGGAATGGGAATGGTCGTTGATCCACAGTATAACAGGGAAATGGATTGTATGCCGTTTCCCTGTTTTTTTCTTGCGGACGGGAAAGGAGTCTGCTATACTGTATGCTATGAGTAGAAAAAAAGCAGTTGTAAGAAAACCAAAAATAAAAAAGAAAACCGATTATTATGATTACAGTCTTCTTGCGGTTATCATTCTTTTGACTTGTTTTGGACTGGTTATGCTGTACAGTACCAGCTCTTACATGGCAGAACTGAACCATGGCGATGACATGTATTATTTTAAAAAACAGGCTGCGATCAGTCTGGCATGTATCATAGCCGCACTTGCAATCTCAAAGATAGATTATCATATATTGACGAGATTTACAGGGGTTATTTATGGTGTAGCAGCAGTGCTGATGCTGCTGGTCAAGACACCTCTTGGACGAAGCGCAAATGGAGCGCGTCGATGGCTGAATCTGGGACCATTGTCATTTCAGCCGTCGGAGCTTGCGAAGATTGCAGTGATCGTCTGTCTTTCTTATATGATCGTAAATATGGGAAGAAAGATTGGTACACTGAAAGGCTTTATGATGCTGGCAGGAAGTGGCGGTGCGCTTGCATTCATAACATATGTATTTACAGATAACCTGAGTACTGCGATCATTATTTTCGGTATTACGATTGGCCTTATCTTTATTGCACATCCAAAAGTAAGACCATTCCTCATTGCAGCAGGTATTCTTCTGGTTGTTGCTATTGTTGCTATCAGCTTCTTAAGTGCAACGATGGAAACCAGTTCAAGTTTCCGTTTGAGACGAATCCTTGTATGGCTGCATCCGGAGGATTATGCATCAGGAGATGGCTATCAGACGATACAGGCATTGTATGCGATTGGATCAGGAGGGTTTCTGGGAAGAGGACTTGGAAACAGTATCCAGAAGCTCGGAAGTGTGCCGGAAGCGCAGAACGATATGATCTTTTCTATTGTATGTGAAGAACTTGGAATTCTTGGCGGAATGATCGTACTTCTTCTGTTTGCTTACCTTTTGTACCGATTGTTCTTTATTGCACAGAATGCATCAGATCTGTTTGGCTCATTGATAGTGAGCGGTATTTTTATTCATATTGCACTGCAGGTTATTTTTAATATTGCCGTAGTGGTAAATCTGATGCCAAATACAGGTGTTACTTTGCCGTTTATCAGTTATGGAGGTACATCAATCCTGTTCCTGATGGCAGAGATGGGACTGGCATTGAGTGTGGCCAGACAGATTAAATTTAAAGAGCCGGAAAGGCTTCTCTAAAATAAGCAAAATCTATTGACAAATAGGTTCTCAGAATATATACTTTGCACATCAAAGTAGAGCAAAATTGTTACTTGATAAAGGAGAAATAGCAATGTTAGAAGAAATGAGAAAAATGATTGCAGAACAGTTAAACTGCGAAGAAAGCGAAATTACAGCAGATACTTCTTTTAAAGATGATCTTGGAGCAGATTCTCTTGATCTTTTTGAACTGGTAATGGCTCTGGAAGATGAATACAATATAGAGATTCCTGCTGAAGAGCTGACAGAACTGGCAACAGTGGGAGATGTGATCGAATATCTGAAAGGCAGAGGCATCGAAGCTTAGTATGCAGAACATTCCCTGAGGCAGTGATGTCTCAGGGGTTTTTTCTGAGTTTATATATTTTGAAAGGCAGGAAAGATACAATGACAAAGATCAGAACAAGATTTGCACCGAGCCCTACAGGAAGAATGCATGTAGGTAATCTTCGTACAGCGCTTTATGCATATCTCATTGCAAAACACGAAGGTGGAGATTTTATTCTTCGAATCGAAGACACTGACCAGGAGCGTTATGTGGAAGGTGCTGTAGATATCATCTATCGTACGATGGCAGGAACAGGACTCATTCATGATGAAGGTCCGGACAAAGATAAGGGATATGGACCATATGTACAGAGTGAGAGACAGGCTTCGGGACTTTATCTGAAATATGCACAGCAGCTGATCGAGCAGGGAGATGCTTATTACTGCTTTTGTGGACCGGAAGAACTGGAATCTATGAAACGTGTAGTTGCAGGAAAAGAAATCTCTATCTACGATAAGAGATGTCTGCGTCTGTCAAAAGAAGAAGTACAGAGACGTCTTGATGCAGGAGAACCACACGTTATCCGCTTTAATATGCCGACAGAAGGAACTACGACATTCCATGATGTGATCTATGGAGATATCACAGTTAACAACGAAGAGATGGAAGACCTTATCCTGATCAAATCTGATGGATATCCGACATACAACTTTGCAAACGTAATTGATGACCATCTTATGGGAATCACTCATGTTGTCAGAGGAAATGAGTATCTTTCTTCTGCACCAAAATACAACCGTATCTACGAAGCATTCGGATGGGAGATTCCGGTATACGTTCATTGTCCGCTGATCACAAACGAAGAACATCAGAAACTTTCCAAACGTTCCGGACATTCTTCATATGAAGACCTTCTGGATCAGGGATTTGTTACAGAGGCAATCGTTAACTTTGTCGCACTTCTTGGATGGAGCCCGCAGGACAATCGTGAGATCTTCTCACTTCCGGAACTGGTCGAAGCTTTTGATTATCATCATATCAGCAAATCACCGGCCGTATTCGATATTACCAAGCTTCGCTGGATGAATGGCGAGTATATTAAGAAAATGGATCCGGAAGAGTTCTATGAAAAAGCCCTTCCATATATGAAGGAAGTTCTCAAAAGAGATTATGATTTCCGTAAAATTGCCGGAATGGTACAGACCAGAATCGAGACATTCCCGGATATCCCGGCACTGATCGATTTCTTTGAAGAAGTTCCGGAATATGATTCTGCAATGTACTGCCATAAGAAGATGAAGACAAATGAAGAAACTTCTCTTGCAGTATTGAAAGAAGTTCTTCCGGTTCTGGAAGCACAGGAAGATTATACAAATGATCCACTGTTTGCTTCTTTAAGTGCATTTGTCAAAGAAAAAGGTTATAAGAACGGTTATGTAATGTGGCCGCTTCGTACAGCAGTATCCGGTAAACAGATGACACCGGCCGGAGCAACAGAAATTATGGAAATCATCGGCAAAGAAGAAACACTGAAACGTGTAAAGGCAGCAATTGAGAAACTCAGCTGAGAGTAATAAATGATAAAAAGAAATCCATCTCAACAAAGGGCGATCGCCCACCTGTCAGGACCTATGATGGTTCTGGCAGGCCCCGGTTCGGGGAAAACTTCCGTAATTGTAGAACGAACTGCATATATGATAAATGAAGGCGGAATCTCACCTTCTAATATTCTGGTCGTGACTTTTTCCAGGGCGGCGGCAAAGGAAATGAAGGAGCGCTTTTTAAGTTTTACCGGACAGCAGTATACTCCGGTTACTTTTGGTACATTTCATGGCGTGTTTTATGGAATATTGAAACAGGCATATGGATTTACTGCGGCTAATATTCTGTCTGATGAAGAAAAATTCGGCATTTTGAGAGAACTGACGTTGAATTATGGTGGTGATCTGGCAGAAGAAGGAGATTTTCCGGAAGAGATTGCCAGGGAGATCAGTGTGGTGAAAGGAAACAAAATTGCACTGGAACATTACTATTCTTCATGCTGTCCGGATGAAGTGTTCCGACAGATTTACCAGGGATACCGTGAAGCCTGTCAGAGCAGACGTAAACTGGATTTTGATGATATGATCCTGTATTGTTATGAGCTTTTTGTGCAGCGAAAAGATATTCTGGAAGCATGGCAGAAGAAATTTCAGTATATTCTTGTGGATGAATTTCAGGATATCAACCAATTGCAGTATGATATTGTACGCATGCTGGCAAAGCCACAGAATAATTTGTTTATCGTTGGAGATGACGATCAGTCGATTTATCATTTTCGTGGTGCAAGGCCTGAAATTATGCTGAATTTTACCAGAGATTATCCGGATGCGGAAACAGTTACACTGGATGTGAATTATCGATGCAGTGGACAGATCCTTTCAGCAGCGATGCACGTGATCGGAGAAAATAAAAAACGTTTTTCCAAAAAGCTTTCCACACCGAATCAGGTAGGTAAAGCGGTTCAGATACGGGAATTCCAAAATCCGAGAGAAGAATATCTTGCAGTTGTCTCGGAACTCAGAGAACGGATGGAAAACGGAGAGCGTCTGGAAGATACGGCAATTCTTCTTCGAACGAATCAGGAGGCAGAAGGACTGGTAGGTGCATTGATGGAACGACAGGTCCCGTTTAACATGAAGGAAAAACTCCCGAATCTTTTTCAGCATTGGATCTGCCGGAATCTTCTTGCCTATATGCATTTTGCAGCAGGGGAAAAGAACAGGAAGTATTTCCTTGAATTTATGAATCGGCCCAATCGATATATTTCCCGTGATGCCTTGTCATTATCATCAGTTGTATCCTTTGAAGAACTAAAAGAATTTTATAAAGATAAGGACTGGATGTGTGACCGTATCACAACATTGGAAACGCATTTGCGAGTGCTGAAGAGTCTGGCACCTTATGCTGCAATTAATTTTATCCGAAAGGGAATGGGATATGAAGAATACTTGCGTGAATATGCAGAGTATCGTAAAATAAAACCAGAAGAGCTGAGTGAGATTCTGGACCGGTTGACAGAAAGTACAAAAGGAATGAACAGTCTGGAAGAATGGGAATCCTACATAGAAGAATACACAGAAAAGCTTGAAGAGCAGGCACGAAAAGCTGAGCAGGAACGGGAGGGCGTTCTGATCTCTACACTTCATGGGGTGAAAGGTCTGGAGTATGAACAGGTGTATATCCTGAATGTTAATGAAGGTAGTATGCCTTATCGAAAAGCGGTACTGGAACCTGCCATTGAAGAAGAACGCAGACTGTTTTATGTCGGAATGACACGGGCCAGGAAACAGTTGGCTTTATGTTACGTGAGACAACAGTATGAGAAGAAACGGGAACCGTCCCGATTCTTAAAGGAGGCTGGAGTATGAAGGCGGTTATTTATTTTACAGAAGTTCCACAGCAGTACGAACACAAAAATATGGAGCACATGATAGGGGAGAAACTGCTTGCGACGGGACTCTACAAAGAGTATGGACTGAAGCTGGCATTTGAACCGAGGGCTACCGGTGAACATGGCAAACCATTCCTTACCCTGCAGCCGAAGATACATTATAATATTACACATTCCGGAAAATATGTAATGTGTATCATCGCAGACCAGGAAATTGGAATAGATGTGCAGGTGCATAAAAAGGTAAATTATGAACGGATGCTGGAGAGAATGGTTCCGGCGGATATGATTCGAGAAATACTGGACAGTGATGAACCGGAAAAAGCCTTTTTTACGCAGTGGGTATTAAGGGAAGCCTATATTAAATGGACGGGAGAAGGCCTGTCCCGAGATCTTCGAACGATTTCCATGGATGATGGAATTTACCTGATGCTGGAACTCGGAGAAGACTATAGTGGCGCTGTGTGGTCGCGTAAACCATTGGAACTGCGATGGGAGCATGCGGAAGTACAGCTGCCATGAAATATTGTGGCTAAAATATTGGAGTGATACAGAATCCCGTGGCGAAAGCTGCGGGATTCTTTTTGTACTAAATCCGGACATTGGACATATATTAGTGTAAAAGAGATACAGTCGTTCGCAGTAGTAAAAGAGGTGAGGACGATCAGGGCGGGACAGATTCAGAGTCTTTTTGCCGGAAATATCCGGAAACTTCTGGAAGAATGTGTGATAGATTACGAAAAACTTTATGAAATCAGACTTCGGACAGGCCGACCGGTATTTCTGTGTTATGGAGACGGAGAAAAATTTCTCCGAACCGGAAATGGAATGCCTTATCGGGTAACGAGACAGGATCTGAAAGAAACACTGGAGTATATCAGTGGATATTCTCTTTATGCTTATGAAGATGAAATATGTCAGGGCTATCTGAGTGTACAGGGAGGGCATCGGGTAGGAATTACCGGAAAAGTCATTCTGGATGGGGAACATATCCGGGGGATGAAGTATATTTCCTGCATCAACGTGCGGCTTGCACATCAGGTACAGGGGTGCGCAGATGAAGTGTTGCCGTATATCCGAAATGGAGAGCAGGTATATCATACACTGATCATTGCACCGCCAAGATGTGGAAAAACCACCCTTCTCAGAGATATGATACGGCAGATCAGCAATGGGACAGATAGAATCCAGGGAAAGACAGTAGGAGTGGTGGACGAGAGAAGTGAACTTGCCGGATGCTATCAGGGAATACCACAGAATGATCTGGGGATGCGGACAGATGTGCTGGATGCCTGCCCAAAGGCAAAAGGAATGCAGATGTTGCTGCGTTCGATGTCACCGGATGTTGTGGCTGTAGATGAACTTGGGAAGAAAGAAGATTTTAAAGCGGTAGAGTCCGTGGTCCATTGTGGGTGTAAATTGTTTGCGACAGCTCACGGAAATTCACTGGAAGATATTTTAAGACAGCCCTTTTTTCAGAAACTGAGAGAACTGGAAGTCTTTGAACGATATATTGTTCTTGGAAAAAAAGGACATGCAGGAAGTATAGAAGCAATATATGATGGGAAGGGAAAACCATGCTGAAACTGGTGGGAGCTGTCCTTATTATCTTCGCGTCCGCAGGACTGGGATACTTAAAAAGCAGAGAACTTATGCTACATGAGAAAAATCTTGAAGAGTTTTTACAGGTTATTTTATGCCTGAAAGGAGAGATACGGTGCGGAAATAGCTCGCTTTCGGATGCGCTTCGCGATACGGCATGTCGATGTCGGGGAAGGTACGAGGAGTTTTTAGAAAGGGTGGCTGCATGCATAGAAGCTAACACAGAAGAGAAACTCAGCATAATTTTTCAAAATTGTACAGAAAATTACCTTACAGATTTAAAACTCGATGAGGATGAACGGAGAAAAATAAGTTTGCTGGGAGAGAAACTTGGCTATCTGGACCGGGAAATGCAGATTCGGCAGCTGGAACTATATGAAACAGATTTTCTTTATCTTTTGCAAAATCTGCGGAAAGATAAAGAGGAAAAGAAAAAAATATATCGAAGTCTTGGTGCTATGGGTGGCATCCTGCTTGCAATATTATTCTGGTAATTCCGGAGAAAGGAGAGAGAATGGAAGTTACGATCATATTTAAGATTGCGGCAGTTGGGATACTTGTTTCCATTCTTTCTCAGGTATTGAAACACAGTGGCAGAGATGAGCAGGCTTTTATGGTAAGCCTTGCGGGTTTGTTGATCGTTCTGTTTTGGATCGTTCCGTATATTTATGAATTGTTTCAGAACATCCAGAAGTTATTTGTAATCTGAAAGGAGCAGAAAACGTGGATATTATCAGAATATCTCTGCTGGGAATCTGCGGTGTAGTGCTTGGCTTTTTTTTGAAAGGAACAAGAACGGAATATGTTTCGTTCATAACGATGGGGATAGGTATCATAATTCTGGGACTGGCTGTGGATAAACTGGATTATCTTTTCCGGATGATCGGAAAAATACAGCAGAGTCTGTCGGTGGATCCGGAGTATTTTCTTACGCTGATTAAAATGATAGGAATTACATATATTGGGCAGTTTTCTGCCGGGATCTGTAAAGATGCAGGATATCAGGCAACCGCGTCACAGATTGAACTTTTTTGTAAATTATCTGTCATGGTTCTGAGTATTCCCGTATTGATGGCATTGCTGGAAACGATTCAGGAGTTTCTGGGATGAAGCGCCGAAAACAGAGCAGAAGATGGCGTGGAAAAAAATATGCACCAGTTATGATAGGAATGCTCGTATTACTGATGAATCTGGCGGATCTGAAAATTTCGAATCTGATATCGGGAAGTATTATCTGTCAGGCAGCTGAAAGGCAGTCAGAGAATACAGAGACTGAAAATAATTCAGGAGGGACAGAGAAAGAAAAGATAACGCAGACGGAAGCCAGCACGGTATCGGATATCCTTGAAGAACTTGATCTTTCACGGGTGCAAAGGATGCTGGACCAGATGCTCGGAGAAGAAAGCTTTTCCATGAAGGACATGCTGGATGGTCTGATAAAAGGAGAAAAGGTATTATCTGAAGATACTGTGCAGGAGATGGTGCACAGTTTTTTATTTTCCGGTCTGGAAAAGGAAAAGAGTCTTCTGATAAAAATACTGCTTCTTATTTTACTATCTGCTGTACTGGCGAATTTTGCAGATGTTTTTGAGAGCGGACAGATTGGAGATATCTGTTTTTATATTGTCTATTTGTTGCTGTTTATTCTGCTGATGGATTCTTTTTCATCTGTTACCAGGTCCGTGCAGCAGACGATTACATGGATGGCGGAGTTTATGAGAGGACTTGCCCCGGCATATTTCCTGACTATATCGATAGCGGCAGGGAGTTCGACGGCAGCGGTCTTTTATGAGGGGGTTCTGATCCTTACCTGGCTGATCCAGGAAGTAATATTGAATCTTCTGTTTCCGGGAGCATGCCTGTATGTGCTGATCTCGCTGATCAACAATCTGTCAAAAGAGGAAATGCTTGGAAAAATGGCGGAACTTCTGGACACTGCAGTGAGTTGGGGATTGAAAACACTTCTTGGTATGGTAGTGGGACTGCAGGTTGTGAGAGGACTTATTGCTCCGGTAATGGATACTTTAAAAAGAAGTGCACTGGGAAAGGCAGCAGGTGCGCTGCCAGGAGTGGGGAATGCAGTGAATATGGTTACAGAGCTGGTACTGACAAGTGCGGTACTTGTGAGAAACTGCCTTGGAGTTGTTATACTGTTTGCTTTTGTGGCAGCAGGGGCCGGTCCGGTGATCCATTATGGAATTTTGTCCCTGCTCTATCGATTTCTGGCAGCAATAGCGCAGCCAGTCTCGGAAAAAAGGATCGTAGATTCACTTGCAACGATGGGAGAAGGCTGTGCGCTGCTCCTGCGTATTCTTTTTACGGCAGAGATTTTATGTATCCTTGATTTTGTTATTTTGATGACCGGGATTGGAGGAAGCGGATGAAAGAGGAAATTTATCGATGGGTAAAAACGATTGCTTTTTTCTATATTGTCTTTTCGGCAGTGCTCCATCTGGTGCCGGATGTAAAATATGAACGTTATATTCGTTCTTTCATGGGAATCCTTCTGATCTATATTTTAAGCACACCTGTTTTTAACCTGTTTGGAAATGGGGAAAAACTGCTGCAGGAATTTCGATTAAATTATCAGGAAGAACTGACAGCACTGGAAGAAAAAAATACAGAAAATCTTCAGGCACTTTACCTGCAGGAGAATTACAGTAGGGAGCTGCAAAAAGAAATTTCGAAAAAATGTAAGGAAAATGGAATAGAAACAGAGGATATCGTCGTACATATAAATGGAGATCAGATTACGGCGGTGATCAGTACAGCGGGAAACATTACACAGGAGCAGGAAAGGGGAATTCGGGATGGACTTGCCAGGGACTTCGGAATCGAAGAGAAAAACTGTCAGCTTCTTATGGGGAAAGATGAACAGACAACATTGGCTGGTGATTCTGCTTCTGGGCCTTTTACTGATGGTAATCGCATTTCCCATATCGAAAACAGAGACTGAAACAGAAAATCAGAATTATTCAACGACGACAGGTGAAAATATGGAAACCAAGACAGATCTTGAGATGAAACTGGAAGATCTTTTGAAAAATGTTGAAGGGGTAGGAAATGTGAAAGTAATGCTGATGACAGAGAGCGGACAGGGGCTGTATGGTTCTGGGGGAAATGAAGTTACCGGAGTGCTGATCGTTGCAGAAGGAGCAGATAATTCTGTGACGGTCCGGAAAATACAGGAGGCAGTAATGGCATTATTTCAGATAGATGCTCATAAAATTAGAATAATGAAAATGAAATGAGGAGTTAAGACGTGAAAAAAATATTCAAAAAAAATCAGGTGATCATCACATCTCTTGCAATTCTGATCGCCGTAGCCGGGTATTTGAACTTTGCAGATGTAGATTTGGGAATTGGTGATAAAGAGGCAAGCACGGACAATAGCAGTATCCTGGACCAGGTAGAGTATGATCTGAGTGATGAAACAGCGGTAGCAGATGAAAATGCAGAGACTGCTGCGGAGACTGCGGAAGTACCAGATGGAAGCAGTACGCCGGGAGAAGCGGTCCTTACAGGAGCATCGGATTTTGCAGCACAGGCAAAATTATCAAGAGAACAGGTTCGCTCTCAGAGTAAAGCGGATCTGCAGGAGATCCTGAACAATACAGAGGTTGGAGATGAGCAGAAACAGGAAGCAGTAAATACGATGGTGCAGATGACTGAAATATCCGAAAAGGAAGCTGCCGCAGAAATGCTTCTGGAGGCGAAAGGATTTGAAAATGCAATTGTCAATCTGACGGGTGAGACTGCAGATGTGGTTGTTCCGGAGGCTGAGCTGGAAGATGCACAGCGTGCACAGATTGAAGATATTGTAAAAAGAAAGACAGGAATCACACCGGAAAATATTGTGATCACGCCATTAAATGAAGGCAATGATGAAGCGGCAACAGATACGACCTCGGAAAGTGATGGCGAAGAGAAGACAGATGAGCAACAGACTGATACATACAGGGAGCAGGAAACTTCAGGAGAAGATATTGTTACGGAAGGAATCTATGATTAAAATGCGTCTGTATGGTTATTTGCAGACCGTATCCTGCAGGGTAACTGTCCGGACTTTTGAGCCGGGCAGTTCTTCCCTTTTTTTCTTGACATCAGGGTATTTGATATACTAGAATAAAAAGTTGTATAGAAATTGGATAATTGAGAAAACAGATAATAGACAGGAGGAAAAACGTGTCTAAGTATGCGAAAGAAATAGAAAAAAGAAGAACCTTTGCCATTATCTCCCACCCGGATGCAGGTAAGACAACTCTGACAGAGAAATTCCTGCTGTATGGAGGCGCCATTAATCTGGCAGGAAGTGTTAAGGGTAAAGCTACATCCCGCCATGCAGTGTCTGACTGGATGGAAATAGAGAAAGAGAGAGGTATTTCTGTAACTTCATCTGTACTGCAGTTCCATTATGATGGCTATTGTATCAATATCCTGGATACTCCGGGACATCAGGATTTCTCTGAAGATACTTACCGTACACTGATGGCTGCTGATTCAGCTGTCATGGTTATTGATGGAAGCAAGGGTGTAGAGGCACAGACCAGAAAACTCTTCAAAGTCTGCGTTATGCGTCATATTCCTATTTTTACTTTTATCAACAAAATGGACAGAGATGCAAATGATACGTTTGATCTTCTGGATGAAATAGAAAAAGAACTCGGAATTGCAACATGTCCGATCAACTGGCCGATCGGTTCCGGTAAAAAATTCCGCGGAGTTTATGATCGTAATACACATAAAGTTCTGACTTTCTCTGATACACAGAAAGGAACCAAGGAGGGTGTGATCGAAGAAATTGACATTGATGATGCACGGCTGGATGATATTGTGGATCCGGATCAGAGAGAACAGCTGATGGAAGAAATCGAACTTCTGGATGGAGCGAGTGTGGATTTTGATCAGGAACAGGTAAGCAAAGGAAATATGACACCTGTCTTTTTTGGTTCTGCGCTGACAAACTTTGGTGTGGAAACATTTCTGGAACATTTCCTCAAGATGACAACATCGCCACTTCCGAGAGTATCCGATGAAGGCGAGATTGATCCGATGTCAGATGATTTCTCGGCATTTGTATTTAAGATTCAGGCAAATATGAATAAAGCACATCGAGACAGAATCGCATTTATGAGAATCTGTTCCGGCAAATTTGATGCTTCCCAGGAAGTTTATCATGTGCAGGGGGATAAGAAGATGCGTCTTCTTCAGCCACAGCAGATGATGGCAGAATCCCGTCATGTGGTAGATGAGGCATATGCAGGAGATATTATCGGAGTATTTGATCCGGGCATTTTTTCTATCGGAGATACGATCTGCGCACCTGGAAAGAAATTTGCATTTGAAGGGATTCCGACTTTTGCACCGGAACATTTTGCAAGAGTTCGTCAGATCGATACCATGAAGCGTAAACAGTTTGTTAAGGGAATCAACCAGATCGCACAGGAAGGTGCAATCCAGATCTTTCAGGAGTTTAATACAGGTATGGAAGAGATTATTGTCGGTGTTGTTGGTGTCCTTCAGTTTGATGTACTGAAATATCGTCTCGAGAATGAATATAATGTAGAAATCCGTCTGGAAAACCTGCCATATGAGCATATCCGCTGGATTGCAAATAAAGAAGAAGTTGATGTTGCCAAGATTGTCGGAACTTCCGATATGAAGAAGGTTACAGACCTGAAGGGCAATCCACTGCTTTTGTTTGTAAACGCATGGAGCGTAGGCATGACAGAAGACCGTAATCCAGATCTGGTACTGACAGAATTCAGTAAATAAACGCTTTTATTTTGCAGTCAGATTTGATATACTAAGCCTATAAATAATTGACAGATTCGTTATTGTGAACGGAGTGAACAATAACAAAATTCGATTCGAAATCCGCAGGAGGAATTGGAATGGCAGAAAAAAGAACAACTTATAAATTACAGGATGTAGGTGGGATTGGTGAAGTTAAGATTGCTGATGAAGTAGTAACTGTTATCGCAGGACTTGCGGCCACAGAAGTTGAGGGTGTCGCTTCCATGGAAGGAAATATCACCAATGAACTGGTAAGCAAGCTTGGCGTCAAGAATCTTTCCAAGGGTGTTAAGATCACTGTACTGGAAGGTGTGGTTACCGTGGATCTTACTCTGAATATTGAATTTGGAAAGAATATTCTGGAAGTCAGTAAGAAAGTTCAGGACAAAGTTAAATCATCCATTGAGAATATGACAGGCCTGGAAGTAGCAGATGTAAACATCCGTATTGCAGGTGTTGATATGGAGAATGATAAGTAAAGGAAATTGGAAGAGAGAAAAAAGGAAAGTAAACCTTTCCTTTTTTCTTTAGGAGGAAACATGCGAAGAAGCGAACAGAGAGAACATATTTTTAAACTGCTGTTTATGACACAGTTTAATTCTGAAAATGAAATGTCAGATCAGGTTTCCATGTATTTTGATACACTAGGAGAACTGGAAGAAAAAGATCAGGAAGCAATACAGAACAAATATCAGCATATTCTGGAACATCTGGATGAGATCGACCAGATCCTGAATGAATACAGCCGTGGATGGAAAACTACACGAATGAATCGTGTTGACCTGACTGCATTGCGTCTGGCTGTTTATGAAATGAAAATGGATGAAGAAGTACCGGTTGGAGTTGCTATCAACGAAGCAGTAGAACTGGCAAAACTTTTTGGCGGGGAAGACTCCGGCTCTTTTGTTAATGGTATTCTTGGAAAAATCGCCAGTGGTAAGAAGGACTCCGGTGAGGAACATAAGAAACCACGTCGTCAGACTCATTCTGCAAAGATTATCATTCGTTCATCCAAAAAGGATGGAAAAGCTTCCAAAGATCAGAAAAATCCTGAGAGAGCGTCTGAAGAAAGCACAGAATAATAAAAATGAAAAATATTTTTTCAGTGGGCCAGATCAATCGATATGTCAAGAATATGTTTACACAGGATTTTATTCTGCAGAAGATCTATGTAAAGGGAGAAGTTTCCAACTGCAAATATCATACCAGTGGACACATTTATTTTTCATTGAAAGATGAGACAGGAGTGCTTTCCTGTGTAATGTTTGCCGGACACAGAAGAGGACTGGCATTTCGAATGAAAGACGGTGACCGTGTCGTAGTAGGTGGTGCCGTGGATGTATATGAGAGGGATGGCAGATATCAGCTGTATGCAAAAGAAATTTCGCTTGAAGGAGCAGGTGCACTTTATGAGAGATTTCTGGCGTTGAAGACAGAGCTTGAAGAGATGGGAATGTTTGCACAGGAGTACAAACAGCCAATTCCGGCTTTTATCCACAGGCTGGGAGTCGTTACTGCGCCTACGGGAGCGGCCGTGCAGGATATAAGAAATATTTCACTGAGACGTGATCCTTATCTGCAGATTATTTTGTATCCGGCACTTGTACAGGGAGAAGGAGCAGCAGACAGTATTGTACGTGGAATCCATATGCTGGATCAGGCAGAGGTTGATGTGATTATTGTCGGACGAGGCGGTGGATCGATCGAAGACCTCTGGGCATTTAATGAAGAAAAAGTTGCCAGAGCTATTTTTGAGTGCAGGACGCCCATTATTTCGGCAGTAGGTCACGAAACTGATTTTACGATCGCAGATTTTGTGGCAGATCTTCGTGCCCCAACGCCTTCGGCAGCTGCAGAACTTGCAGTGGCGGATTTCAGACAGATACTGCAGAATATTGCTGGCCTCAGAGACCGTATGCAGAAGGCAATGCAGCGCAGGGCAGAACTTGGCCGTGCACAGCTGATGCAGTATCAGATGCGTTTTCAGTATCTGAACCCGGAAGCAAAGCTCAGGGATAACAGACAGCGTCTGGCTGATCTTGATGAATTGCTTCGAAGAGCAATGAAAAACCGCATTGCAGAAGAAAGACATATGCTTGGAATCTATCTGGAACGATACAGAGGACTGTCTCCTTTGTATAAATTAAATCAGGGATATTCTTTTGTTTCGGACAGAGAGGGAAATGGAATTATATCCACAAAACAGGTACATTCCGGAGATCTGTTGGAGATTTCTGTGACAGATGGTGTGATCGAGGCAGAAGTGCGAAGCAGCAGGAAGGAAGACTGGAATAAATGACAGAACAGATTCAGAAAACAGATACACAGAACAGAGAAATAGAAGAAGTCTTTCAGGAACTGGACACCATTGCTGAAAAGCTGGAGAGTGGTGACACATCGCTGGAGGATTCTTTTCGTTTATACAAAAAAGGTATGGAGCTTCTGAAATACTGCAGTGACAGACTGGATACTGTAGAAAAGAAGATGCTTCAGATGGATGAGGATGGGACATTACGTGAATTTTAAAGAAGAATTACAGCAGAGAACAGATTATGCAGAAGAAGTGATCCGCAGATGGCTTCCGGAAGAACGTGGATTTTCCAAAACGATGGCACAGGCGATGAACTACAGCATGTGTGCCGGCGGCAAGAGACTGAGGCCGATCCTTCTTCTGGAGACTCTTCGATTATTTGGAGGGGATGAGAAACTTGCTGAACCGTTTATGGCGGGAATCGAAATGATTCATACACATTCTCTGATACATGATGATCTGCCGGCAATTGATAATGATGATTATCGCCGTGGTCGTCTGACTACGCACAAAGTGTATGGTGAGGCAATGGGCGTATTAAGCGGTGTGACACTTTTGAATTATGCTTATGAGACCATGTTTCGTGCATTTGAACTGACAGATGACAAAGACAGGGTGATCCGGGCTGTGCGGATTATGGCAGAAAAAACAGGTATTTACGGTATGCTGGGCGGTCAGAGTGTTGATGTGGAAAATGATGGCAAACCATTGGAGAAGGACCTTCTCGATTACATTTATGAACACAAAACTTCTGCACTGATCGAAGCGTCCATGATGGCAGGAGCTGTTCTGGCAGGAGCGGACGAGGAACAGACCTCCATGATCGAACAGGCTGCATCGGATATTGGTCTGGCATTCCAGATACAGGATGATATTCTGGATGTGACAAGTACCAGTCAGGAATTGGGAAAGCCGGTACACAGTGATGAAAAAAACAACAAAGTTACTTATGTGACTCTTTTTGGGGTACAGAAAGCATCTGAGCAGGTCAGAGAACTTTCTGAAAAAGCTCTGGCAGTTCTGGACAGACTGTATAATAAAAATGAGTTCCTGACGGAGCTGGTCATGGAAATGGCAACCCGCAGGAAATGAAAGAGGGATACGAAGGATGTTGGAAAAGATCAATAAGCCTAATGATATACACAAGATAGCGTTGGCAGATTTTCCACAGCTTGCAGATGAGATCAGACAGTTCCTGATTGAGTCAGTCAGCCAGACAGGAGGCCATTTGGCATCGAATCTTGGGGTAGTGGAACTGACACTGGCTTTGCATAATGTGCTGGATCTTCCACAGGATAAGATCGTATGGGATGTGGGACATCAGGCATATACCCATAAGATTCTGACAGGAAGAAAAGAAGGATTCAAAAATCTTCGAAAAGAAGGCGGAATGAGTGGATTTCCGAAACGCTGTGAAAGTGACTGTGATACATTTGATGCAGGCCACAGTTCTAATTCAATCTCAGCGGGGCTGGGCTATGTAAGAGCCAGAGATCTGCTTGGACAGAATTATCGTGTCGTATCAGTGATCGGAGATGGTGCACTGACAGGTGGCATGGCATATGAAGCATTGAATAATGCAGCAGAATTGAAAACCAATTTTATTATCGTACTCAATGATAATAATATGTCTATTTCCAAAAATGTTGGTGGAATGTCTTCTTATCTCAGTGCATTGCGTACAGCGGAAGCTTACACGGGAATGAAACTGAATGTAACTAAGACGCTTAAGAAGGTACCGAAGGTAGGTACTGCGGTTGTAGATACCATGCGCAGGACCAAGAGCAGTATCAAACAGCTGATCATACCGGGAATGCTTTTTGAAAATATGGGACTGACGTATCTTGGACCGGTTGACGGACACAATATGCGGCAGATGATGAAACTTTTTAACGAAGCAAAACGTGTGGAAGGACCAGTGATCGTTCATGTCCTGACGCACAAAGGCAGAGGATATGAACCGGCAAGTCTGCATCCGGATCAGTTCCATGGAACTGGCCCGTTTGACATAAAAACCGGCAGACAGCTTTCTGTGAAGAAAGGACCGACGTATACAGATGTATTTTCACAGGCTATGGTGAAACTGGGAAAAGAAAATCCGAAGCTTGTCGGCATTACAGCGGCAATGAAGGAGGGAACCGGACTGAAGGCTTTTGAAAAAGCTTTTCCGGACAGATTATTTGACGTTGGAATTGCCGAAGAGCATGCAGTCAGTTTTGCAGCCGGCCTTGCCCTGGGTGGCGTGATACCAGTCGTAGCGATTTATTCTTCTTTCTTACAGAGGGCAGTAGACCAGATGCTTCATGATGTCTGCATGCAGAAGTTGCACGTGATCTTTGCGATTGACAGGGCAGGTCTTGTAGGAGCAGATGGAGAGACACATCAGGGAAATTTTGACTTGTCTTATCTGACAATGATGCCCAATATGACGGTCATGGCACCAAAAAATGGAAGAGAACTTGAAAAAATGCTGGAATTTGCAGTTCATGCGGCAGGACCATGTGCAATCCGTTATCCCAAAGGCACTGCATATCAGGGACTGGAGGAATTTGACAGCCCGATACGTTTTGGAAAAAGTGAAGTTCTTTACCGTGGAGAGAAAACAGCACTTCTGTCTGTTGGAAGCATGACGGAGGTCTGTGAACAGGTCTGCAAAGAACTGAAGAACAAAGGTGAAAATCCAACATTTGTAAATGCAAGATTTGTGAAGCCACTGGATACAGAGCTTCTTGATGAGCTTGCAAAAGATCATAAATTATTTGTAACAGTAGAAGAAAATGTCAGAAACGGTGGATTTGGTGAGCATGTGGCAGCTTATATGGAAGCATGTCATCCGGAAGTAAGAGTACTTCCGATCGCTATCTGGAATCGTTTTGTAGAGCATGGAGAAATTGCCAGTCTGAGAGCCAAAATCGGGCTTTCAGCACCGGATATTCTTGATGCGATTGAGGAATATGAGGAGCAGGAATGAAGAAAAGACTGGATCTTTTGATGGTAGAGCGTGCACTTGCACCTTCCAGAGAGAAAGCAAAAGCATATATTATGTCCGGAGATGTTTATGTGGACGGACAGAAAGAAGATAAAGCGGGAACAATGTTCAAGGAGACGGTGAAGATTGAAGTACGCGGAAATACACTTCCATATGTAAGCCGTGGAGGACTGAAACTGGAAAAAGCCATGAATAATTTTGGCGTTTCTCTGGATGGAAAGGTATGTATGGATGTTGGTGCGTCCACTGGCGGATTTACAGACTGTATGCTCCAGAATGGTGCGGTGAAGGTCTATTCAATCGATGTCGGATATGGACAGCTTGACTGGAAACTTCGTAATGATCCGAGAGTGGTATGTATGGAAAAAACGAATATCCGTTATGTACTTCCGGAAAATCTGCAGGAGCCGGCACAGTTTTCATCGATAGATGTTTCTTTCATTTCTCTGACAAAAGTGCTTCTTCCAGTGAGAAACCTCCTTACAGATGATGGAGAGATCGTCTGTCTGATCAAACCGCAGTTTGAAGCCGGAAGAGAAAAAGTTGGGAAAAAAGGCGTTGTACGTGATCCGGCAGTGCACCTGGAAGTCATTGAAAAAGTGATCGCTTATGCGTCTACAATTGCAATGGAGCCGTGCCATCTTTCGTTTTCACCGATCAAGGGACCAGAGGGAAATATTGAATACTTGCTTCATTTGAAAAAGAGACCGGAAGGGGAAGTGATCCAGTCCTCTCTTGAAGTAACACCTGAGGCTGTAGTGCAGGAGGCACACAGTCAACTGGATTAAGGAAGGTCTAGGGGAGATGGATAAGTTTTATATCATCACAAACAGTGATAAAGATAAAGATTTTCAGATCACAAATGAAATTGTTTCTTATCTGAAAAAAAATGGAAAGAAATGTCAGGTTCAGCAGGCGGAACGTAAGTTGGAAGGGGCATACCATTATACAAATCCGGAACTGATTCCAGAGGGAACACAGTGTATTCTGGTTCTGGGCGGTGATGGTACACTTCTTCAGGCTGCCAGAGATGTTGTTTACAGAAAAATTCCAATGCTGGGAATCAATCTCGGGACGCTGGGGTTTCTGGCTGAAGTAGACAGACAGTCGATACATGCTGCACTGGATAAACTGATCGCAGATGACTATGAGATTGAAGAAAGAATGATGCTTACAGGAACAGTCTGGCATGGTGATAAGATCATTGGGCAGGACATTGCACTGAATGATATTGTAATAGGCAGAGAGGGCCCCCTTCGAGTTGTAAGATTTAAAAATTATGTGAATGATGTCTATCTTAATTCGTATAATGCAGATGGAATTATTATTGCCACACCGACAGGTTCTACCGGTTACAGCCTTTCATGTGGAGGACCTATTGTATCTCCAAATGCGGCGATGACGCTGATGACACCGATCGCTCCGCATACATTGAATACCCGCAGTATTATTTTTCCGGAGGAAGATGTTATTACAGTAGAGCTGGGAGAAGGCCGCAGGCAGGTTCAGGAACAGGGGCTTGCTTCTTTTGACGGAGATACAGAAATTCCGATCGTGACGGGAGACAGGATCGTGATTCAAAAAGCTTCAGCCAGTGTGAAAATTCTGAAATTAAATCATTTAAGCTTTGTAGAGGTATTACGGCAGAAGATGGAATAACAGTGACAATGTGATGGAGGTAATGCAGTGAAAAGTGCAAGACATGAAAAGATCATAGAACTGATTCAGGAATATGATATTGATACACAGGAGGAACTTGCTGCCAGACTGAATGAGGCAGGATTCAAAGTAACACAGGCTACAGTCTCCAGAGATATCCGGGCACTGAAGCTTATGAAAGTTGCAGGAAAGGATGGAAAATCCCGTTACGCGATTCTTACAGAACCGTCTGCGGAACTGGGAGACAAATACACAAGGATTCTCCAGGATACACTGACATCACTTGATGTAGGTCAGAATATGCTTGTGATCCGCACTGTGCCGGGAATGGCCATGGGGGTGGCGGCTGCGTTGGATGCCCTGAAATGGAAGGAGATTCTTGGAAGTATTGCCGGAGATGATACAGTCATGTGTGTGGCACGTGATGCAGAGCAGGCAGAAATTGTTGCTGAGAAGCTGAAAGGAATTCTGAAATTATGTTAGTTCATCTTCATGTGAAGAATCTGGCACTTATTGAAGATATTGAAGTAGAATTTGGGCCGGGACTGAATATTCTGACTGGTGAGACAGGAGCAGGTAAATCGATTCTGCTGGGTTCCATGCAGCTGATCCTGGGCAGCAGAATTGCAAAGGATATGATCCGCGAAGGTGCGTCATATGCACTGGTGGAGCTGTTGTTTCAGGTAGAAAATCCAAGAGCTGAAGAAGCACTGGGCAAACTGGGGATTGAGCTGGAAGAAGGACAGGTATTGCTGACACGTAAAATTCTGGATGGCAGGAGTATCAACAAGATTAATGGGGAGACCTGCACGGTTGGACAGATGAAAGCAGTAGCTTCCTGCCTTCTGGATATACACGGGCAGCATGAGCACCAGTCTCTGCTTTATCAGGATAAACAGCTGGAGATTCTGGATGCATATGGTAAAGATGAAATCTATCCGGTCAAAGAAAAAGTGAATCGTGCATATCGTACATATCGTGACAGCCTGAAAAAGTTAAAGTCTCTTGATATGGATGAAGAACAGAGAAACAGAGAGCGTGCTTTTCTGGAATTTGAGATTAAAGAAATTGAAAGCGCGAATTTGAATCCGGGAGAGGATGAAGAACTGGAAAAGCTGTACCGTAAGCTGGATAACGGGAAGAAGATTCTTGAGACTCTGCAGGAGGTGCGGGATCTGACAGGAAATGATTCCGTGCAGGGAGCCGGAGAAGCGGTTGGAAATGCAGTGAAAGAGCTGATGCGTGTCACGGAGTATGACAGCCAGCTGAAATCCATGTCATCAGCACTTCAGGAAATCGATGGGCTTTTGAATGATTTCAACAGAGAGCTTTCCTCTTATGTGGATGAACTGAACTTTGACGGAGAAACATTTTATGAAACAGAAAGAAGATTGGATCTGATCAACAATCTCAAAGCAAAGTATGGACAGTCAATCGAGGCAATCCACACATACTGCGGCAACCAGAAACAAAAACTGGAAGATCTTGACAGATATGAGGAGAATTTCCGGAGAGCAAAAGCTGAAGTAGAAAAAAGCAGAGCACAGCTTGAAATTGTTTCGGATAAACTTTCTGTTATCCGGAAAAAATACAGCCAGATGCTTACGGATAAGATTATTGAGGGATTGAAAGATCTGAATTTTCTGGACGTACAGTTTCATATTGATTTTCAACGAAAAAAAGAATATACAGATAATGGGTTTGATGATATAGAATATGAAATTTCTACCAATCCGGGTGAGAGCGTAAAACCATTAGGCAGGATTGTATCTGGCGGTGAACTTTCCAGGATCATGCTTGCAATAAAAGCAATTCTTGCAGACAGAGATCAGATAGAGACATTGATCTTTGATGAGATCGACACAGGTATCAGTGGCAGGACAGCGCAGAAAGTATCCGAAAAAATGGCAGTTATCGGAAAATGTCACCAGGTATTGTGTATTACGCATCTTCCGCAGATTGCTGCAATGGCAGATACACATTTTGAAATCGAAAAACATCAGAAGGGTACAGAAACGATCACGGAGATTCATCCGCTGGAAGGAGATGATTCTGTGAGAGAACTTGCCAGACTTCTGGGTGGAGCTGAACTTACACAGGCAGTTTTTGAAAACGCAAAAGAAATGAAAGAATTGGCACGGGTTCATAAAAATACAAGACTGAAATAGCTGTATTCACAGCATAATAAGAGAGGATGATCCAACAGGATCGCTTCTCTTTTTTTTCTGTAAAAATGCTGGTGGAAGAGAGTTTGGTTTTACAAAAGAAAGGATGTGGCAGAATGGACAGAAGAACAAAATACAGACATCTTCTCTGGTGGATTATATGCCTGGATCTGCTGACGGTGATATGGCTGGGATATCGATATCTTGACAGGAAGATTCCTGATGAGCTTTATGTGACAGAAAGTCAGGAACAGCAGGTGAAGAATGTACTGGATTATCCGCTGCTTTCTTTTGATGATGCAATTACGGTTTCCGGAGATGGAAGTTATCTGTTATCCAGCAGAATTTTGGGAGTGATACCGTTTAAAGATGTCAAAGTAATCCCCACAGACAGTACGACAGTGCTTGTCAGTGGAAGCACTGTCGGAATCTATATGGAAACCGACGGAGTACTGGTAATTGATACCGGTGAGATTATTTCTGAAGAAGGCCGTGCGGAGGAACCGGCAGAAAAAATTATAGAGCCGGGAGATTATATCGTTGCATTTAATGATGAAATTATTGAAACTAAAAAAGATCTTGTAGAAGATCTCGAAAAGCTGAAACAGGATACTGTGGAGTTGCAGGTAATAAGAAAAGGAAAAAAGATTCCTCTGTCGCTGAGTCCGGTAAAAGATATCAAGGGCGAGTATAAGCTGGGTATATGGGTGAGAGATAATACACAGGGAATCGGGACACTCACATTTGTTGATCAGAATGGAAATTACGGAGCACTTGGTCATGGAATCAGCGATGTAGATACCGGAGAGCTTCTTCATATTGATGATGGTGACCTGTATCAGGCACAGATCGTTGGAATCCAGAAAGGAAGCAGCGGAAGTCCGGGTGAACTTTCCGGTCTGATTCATTATGAGGCGGAAAAAATAATCGGAAGTATAGAAAAAAACTGTGAACAGGGAATTTATGGAAAATTATCAGAACTGCCGGAGGAGCTTGGATTGCGAAAGATGGAAGTTGCATACAAACAGGAACTGGAAATCGGGCCGGCATCCATATTGTGCTGTGTGGATGGAACGGTACGTGAATTCTATGCTGAGATAACAAGAATTGACATGAATCATGAAGATACAAATAAAAGTTTTGTAATTCAGGTGACAGATCCCGAACTTCTGGAACTGACAGGAGGAATTGTACAGGGAATGAGTGGAAGCCCGGTGATTCAGAATGGAAAATTCGTGGGAGCTGTCACGCATGTTTTTATACAGGATTCTACAGGAGGATATGGTATTTTTGCAGAAAACATGCTGGAAAATATCTGAAAAAGTCGATTCAGGCCGAACGAAAATGCCGTATTTCAGCCAGTTTCGGCTTGATTTCGCGAAGGCCTTTCCACTATAATGTCCTTGTTGTAAGGAAGAAGATTTTTGTTGGTTAGGAGGGAAAGGCCTCATGGAAAAATTAAATGTGGCGATTGCAGATGATAACGTTAGAATGGCTGACATACTCGGTCAGATGATCGAAGAAGATAAAGACCTGACTTTGGTCGGAAAAGCACACAATGGAGAAGAAATCTGCAGCATCATCAGAGAAAAAGAACCGGATGTTGTTGTATTGGATATCATTATGCCGAAGATGGATGGACTTACCGTTATGGAACACTGCAGTCATGACAGTTCAGTAAAGAAACAGCCGGCTTTTATTGTAGTATCGGCGGTGGGACAGGAAAGAATCACAGAAGATGCGTTCAATCTTGGCGCATATTATTATATGCTGAAACCTTTTGACAAACAGGTGCTCTTAAGTCGTATAAAACATATACGCAGGGGAAATGAACGAAAAATGAGAGAACCGGTGCGACAGGCGGTGAGAGAGGAACCGGCTCCTTACGGAAAGCGGAATCTGGAAACAGATGTGACGAATATTATACATGAAATTGGTGTTCCGGCACACATAAAAGGCTATCAGTATCTGAGAGATGCGATCATTCTGTCTGTTAACGATATGGAAATGTTGAATTCGATCACAAAAGTACTTTATCCGACAATTGCAAAAAAACATCAGACTACTCCGAGCCGGGTGGAGAGGGCTATCCGTCATGCAATCGAAGTTGCATGGAGCAGAGGCAAGATGGATACGATCGATGCACTGTTTGGGTACACGGTCAGCACAGGAAAAGGCAAACCGACCAACTCAGAATTTATTGCACTTATTGCAGATAAAATTCGCCTTGAATACAAAAATCACTCTTTTCAACAAGGTGGTTTTGGAGTATAATAAACAAAAGGTCTGTCACAGACAGAAATGTCAGAAAATAGCGAGCGGATGTTCGAAATAACAATAATCTGGCATCGAGATACAAGGAGGGGTATTTACAGATGAAAAGAATTTTATTTGCAACATCAGAAGCGGTACCATTTATTAAAACAGGAGGACTTGCCGATGTAGCTGGTGCACTTCCGAAATGTTTTGATAAGCGCTATTTTGATGTCCGTGTTATCTTGCCGAAATATGCCTGTATGAAACAGGAATGGAAAGATAAAATGGAATACATTACTCATTTTTATATGGATCTGGGATACAAAAACTGCTATGTTGGCATTATGCATATGGAATACGAAGGAATCCAGTTTTATTTTATCGATAATGAATATTATTTCAGTGGACCGAAGCCATATGACAGTGCCCCATGGGATCTTGAAAAATTTGCATTCTTCTCAAAGGCTGTATTGTCTGTCCTTCCGGTTATCGGTTTCCGCCCGGATGTGATCCACTGTCACGACTGGCAGACAGGTCTTGTTCCGGTATATCTGCATGATTCCTTCCAGCAAAATGAATTTTTCTGGGGAATCAAGACAGTTATGACAATTCACAATCTGAAATTCCAGGGAGTATGGGATGTAAAGACTGTTCAGGGAATCACAGGACTTTCTGATTATTATTTTGCACCGGATAAACTGGAAGCATACAAAGATGCAAACTTCCTGAAAGGTGGAATTGTTTTTGCTGATGCAGTAACTACAGTAAGTAATACTTATGCGGAAGAAATCAAAACTCCGTTCTATGGAGAACGTCTGGATGGTCTTCTCTGTGCCAGAGCACATGATCTTCGAGGTATTGTCAATGGAATTGATTATGATGTATTCAATCCTGAAACAGATAAATGTATTACCAGAAACTACAATGCAAAGACTTTCCGTAAGGAAAAAGTTAAGAATAAGATCCAGCTTCAGAAAGATCTTGGACTGAATGAAGACCCGAATGCGATGCTGATCGGAATCGTTTCCCGTCTGACAGATCAGAAAGGCTTTGACCTGATCGCATATGTAATGGATGAACTCTGTCAGGACGCTGTACAGATCGTAGTGCTTGGAACAGGAGAAGAGCGCTATGAGAATATGTTCCGTCATTTTGACTGGAAATATCATGGAAAAGTATCGGCACAGATTTATTATGATGAGCCGCTTTCACACAGAATCTACGCAGCATCGGATGCATTCCTGATGCCGTCTCTGTTTGAACCATGCGGGCTCAGCCAGCTGATGAGTCTCCGTTATGGAACACTTCCGATCGTGCGTGAGACAGGCGGCCTGAAGGATACAGTGCAGCCGTACAATGAATTTGAAGGAACAGGTACCGGATTCAGCTTTACGAATTACAATGCACATGAAATGCTTGCAACAGTCCGCAATGCAGAACGTGTATATTACGATAATAAACGCGAGTGGAACAAGATGGTTGATCGTGCCATGGCAGCAGATTTCTCCTGGAGTCATTCTGCAAAACAGTACGAAGAAATGTACAACTGGCTGATCGGTGATAAATAAGGAGTAAACCCAAATATGATGCAGGGCACCGTGCAGAAACGGTGCCCTTTTTGTCGAAAAGTTTTGCTTGACTTTGCCGACGATTTATAATAGCATATAAGAAGAAAACACGAACATAGGTTTGGTATGAGCGTTTGAAATTAAGAAAATATAAGGAGAATCCATAAGATGATTAATGAAGAGAAGCAGAAAGCGCTGGAGGCAGCTCTTGGACATATTGAGAAGCAGTACGGTAAAGGATCTGTAATGAAGCTTGGGGATTCCAGTTCTAATATGGTAGTAGAAGCGGTTCCGACAGGCTCTCTTGGACTGGATATTGCGCTTGGAGTCGGTGGAGTGCCGAAGGGACGTATCGTGGAGATCTACGGACCTGAATCCAGTGGTAAGACAACGGTTGCATTACATATGGTAGCTGAGGTGCAGAAGAGAGGCGGAATTGCCGGATTTATTGATGCAGAACATGCACTTGATCCGGTGTATGCAAAGAATATCGGTGTTGATATTGACAATTTATATATTTCACAGCCGGATAATGGTGAGCAGGCTCTGGAGATCACTGAGACAATGGTTCGTTCAGGGGCTGTTGATATTGTAATCGTGGACTCTGTTGCGGCGCTTGTTCCGAAGGCGGAGATCGAGGGTGATATGGGAGACAGCCATGTTGGACTGCATGCCCGTCTGATGTCGCAGGCTTTGAGAAAACTGACTGCAGCGATCAGCAGATCCAACTGTGTGGTTATTTTTATCAACCAGCTTCGTGAGAAAGTTGGCGTTATGTTTGGTAATCCGGAGACAACGACCGGTGGACGAGCTCTGAAGTTCTATGCTTCTGTACGTCTTGATGTCAGAAGAACAGAAACCCTGAAGCAGGGTGGCGAGATGGTTGGTAACCATGTCAAGGTCAAAGTTGTTAAGAATAAAGTTGCTCCGCCGTTCAAACAGGCTGAGTTTGATATTATGTTTGGTACTGGCATTTCCAGAGAAGGTGAGATTCTTGATCTTGCATCAGAATGCAATGTGGTGAATAAGAGTGGTGCATGGTACTCTTACAATGGAGAGCGTATCGGACAGGGAAGAGAGAATGTGAAGATTTTCCTGAAAGATCATCCGGAAATCTGTGAAGAAATCGAAAAACAGGTAAGAATCCAGTATCATCTTCTTCCGGAAGAGGAGGCTGCACAGCAGAATCCGGCAGCGCAGGATGCAGAAGAAGAGCAGGAATAATTGAATGACAGATATGGAACAGCAGCAGAAAGAAGTTCGTAAGAAAGCACTGAAGCTTCTGGAACATATGGACCGCACGGAGAAGGGATTATATGATCGGCTTCTCCGTGCCGGCTTTTCGGAAGCTCTGGCAGCAGATGCTGTCGCATATGTGAAGGATTATGGATATGTAAATGATGCGAGATATGCGACGAATTATATTATGTACAGGATTCATGACAAGAGTCGTCAGAAGATATTCCAGGAATTGCAGCAGAAAGGAATTGACCGTCAGACGATCCAGAGTGCATGGGACGAAGCAGCAGAACTGGAGATGCCGGATGAAAGGAAACTCCTTCGGCAGATGGTAGAGAAGAAATATGCTCCAGGTAGCAGCCTTGATGAGAAGGAAATGAGACGGCTGTATGGGTATCTGGCACGACGTGGTTTTCGGTCCGGAGATATTTTTTCCGTATTGGAAGAAATGGATATCTCATAATGGTTCTGTACCTGAGCAGTTATGAGTTAAAAATTATGTAGAAAAACTTGACATAAATCCTAAAAACAGCTAAACTTGTATTGTTGTATTTGTACAATGAAAACTAAATAAGGAGGTGCTCCTGT
>ENA-OWRC01000149-OWRC01000149.1-human-gut-metagenome-genome-assembly--contig:-NODE-149-length-96426-cov-9.409584_pt1 | contig 96426 bp, 81 predicted proteins | sample MGYA00248268_ERZ651895 | MGnify/ENA primary metagenome ERZ651895 (study PRJEB26924, sample SAMEA4378242) | human gut metagenome | biome: human gut; feature: human-associated habitat; material: faeces...
GTGCCTGCAGAAGTACTGGCAGTCCGGCCTTGCCGCAGGCGCCGTCAAGGAATGATCGCAACGGTCGCATGCTGAAATTTCGGTAAAGCGCATACCGATTTTTCGGCAATCGTCCGAAAAGAACAAAAAATAAGACCTCGGGGGTGTCATCGTGGACATCCCCGGGACCATCTCAAATATCTTAGTAAATATATATACTAGATTTTATAAAAAGATTTTACGAGAGCTTTCGAAGGGAAGCTGTCGAGCTGGCATCCTCAGCGTTATAGCGGATGCCATACGCACACAAAGGAGTAATCCATGCATCGCACGTTCAAATGGCCGGAACTGCTGACCGACAACGGCAAAGGCATCGCATACGGCGGTGATTACAATCCCGACCAGTGGTCGGAAGACGTGTGGGACGACGACGTCCGCCTCATGAAACAGGCCGGTGTCAATACCGTGGCCGTGGCCATTTTCAGCTGGGATCGCATTCAGCCGGAAGAAAACCGTTGGGATTTCGGCTGGCTTGACCGCATCATCGACAAGCTCGGCAAAGCCGGCATCGCGGTCGATCTGGCCTCCGCAACCGCCACCGCGCCGCTGTGGCTGTACGAAAAGCACCCGGAAGTGCTGCCGCAAGACAAATTCGGCCATCCCGTCAACGCGGGATCGCGCCAATCCTGGAGCCCGACAAGCCCGGTGTTCAAGGAATACGCGCTCACCCTGTGCCGCAAACTGGCCGAACGCTACGGCACCAACCCGTACGTCACCGCATGGCATATGGGCAACGAATACGGCTGGAACAACCGTTACGATTACTCCGACAACGCGCTCAACGCCTTCCGCCTGTGGTGCGAACGCAAATACGGCACCATCGAAAACCTCAACAAGGCGTGGGGCACCACCTTCTGGGGTCAGGAAATGAACGGTTTCCACGAAGTGCTCATCCCGCGTTTCATGGGCGCCGACTCCATGGTGAACCCCGGTCAAAAGCTTGATTTCGAGCGTTTCGGCAACGATATGCTGCTCGACTTCTACAAGGCCGAACGCGACGCCATCGCCGAAATCTGCCCCGACAAGCCGTTCACCACGAACTTCATGGTCTCCACCGACCAGTGCTGCATGGACTACGCCGACTGGGCCGAGGAAGTCGATTTCGTGTCGAACGACCATTACTTCCATGAGGGCGAATCGCATATCGACGAACTGTTCTGCTCCGACGCTTTGATGGATTCCCTCGCGCTCGGCAAGCCGTGGTATGTGATGGAACATTCCACTTCGGCCGTGCAGTGGAAGCCGCTCAACGCACGCAAGCGCAAGGGTGAAACCGTGCGTGACTCCATTGCGCATGTGGCCATGGGTGCCGACGCCATCAACTTCTTCCAGTGGCGTGCCTCCGCATTCGGAGCCGAATCCTTCCACTCCGCACTCGTGCCCCACGCGGGCGAAGACACCAAACTGTTCCGCCAAGTGTGCGAACTGGGCGCAGCGCTGAAAACCCTCGGCGACGCTGGCGTGCAGGGTACCGAACTGGAACAGTCCGATACGGCGATCCTGTTCAGCGCGGAATCCGAATGGGCCACACGCTCCGAAACCCTGCCGAGCATGAAGCTCAACCATTGGCATGACGTGCGCGACTGGTACCGTGCGTTCCTCAACGCCGGCACCCGTGCCGACATTGTGCCGTTGAAATACGATTGGAGCGCATACAAGACCGTCGTACTGCCGACCGTGATCATGCTCAGCGCCGAAGATACGCAGCGTTTGGCCGATTTCGCAGCTGCCGGCGGCCGTGTGGTCATCGGTTACGCAACCGGACTAATCGACGAAAACTTCCACACCTGGCTCGGCGGATACCCGGGAGCCGGAGACGGCCTGCTGCGCGAAATGCTGGGTATTCGCGGCGAGGAATTCAACATTCTCGGCGCGGAAGCCGAAGGCGAACCGTCCGAAATTCGCTTGAGCTCCGGTGCGGTCACCCGCCTGTGGCAGAACGATGTGAACGTCGACGGCGAACGCGCGCAGGTATTGGCCACCTACGAAGGTGAAGAAGCCGACGAATGGGAACTCGGCGGCACCGCCGCAATCACCCGCAATCCGTACGGTTCCGGCGAAACATACTTCGTCGGCTGCGATCTCAACGTCGCCGATCTTACGGAATTCGTGCGCGAGAATATCGTGGAAGATTCCGCAAATGTCGCCAATCCGGCCGATTCCGACGTACTGCACACCGTGCGCAAGTCCGCCGACGCAACCTTCGATTTCTATCTGCCGCGCGGCAAGAAAGAAATCGCATTGCAGGGCATCGAAGGCGAACCAATCTACCTGTTCCAAGCGGAAGCAGAGGAACAGACGGGCAGCTACACCGTGCATCGCAACGGCGTACTCGTCGTAAAGCGCGCATAATTCCGCATAATTTCGCGCAGTTGATTGCGTAACACAACAATCTCACACAACCTGAGCCCGCCATTCTGAAACTCAAGAATGGCGGGCTTGCCATAACTGGTAAACTTTTTACCGGCATATTCAACAATCACGGAGACGAACATGGGCGAGTCAAAGCCGGAGCCGAAGCCGGACAAAAAACGCGTCACCCTACGAGACGTGGCCGAAGAGGCAGGCGTTTCACTCAAAACCGCATCCAACGTGATCAACCATTCCGGGCGCATGACCGACTCCACGCGAGAAAAAGTGCAGGAAGTCATAGACCGCCTCGGATACCGAGTGAACGTGGCCGCACGAAATCTCAACCGCGGTAAAACCGGCTTCATCACACTCGCCGTGCCAACTCTAACTGCCCCCTACCTGTCGGAGCTTGCCAATCGCGTGATCGATGCGGCCAGCGGCTACGGCTATTCCGTATACGTCACCACCTACGCCGAAGGATCCGCACAAGGAGCGCAATCACTCCTGCGCAACTTCAACACCACCGTCTCGGACGGCATGATCCTGTCGATCTCCGAAGTCGAAAACCTTGAGGCGGCGGACTTGGAAGTGGACTATCCGCTCGTATGCGTAGGTGCGCGATCCACGTATGGCAAAGCCGACCACGTTACCCCCGACGATATTCAGGAAGCCCGCCTTGCCGCCGAATACCTGTTCGATCATGGAGCAACTCGACTCGCGGTGGTGGGCTCTCGAACCGAACCGGAACACATTGATTCCGTACGAGACGCCATTGAAGGCAATGCGCAACTGCGACTCCGCGGCGTGCTCGAAGCATGCGCCGCGCGAGGTATCGAATTCGATTCGCGATTGGTGATGAACACGGGCCAGGATTGGACGATCGGCTCCGGCGCTCGCATTACGCAACAGCTCATTGATTCCGGGATTCCATTCGACGGTATTGTGGCATTCAATGACCAGCTTGCGTTGGGTGCGCTGTTCACTTTGGCTGCGAACGGCATTTCCGTGCCTGAACAGATGCAGGTGATCGGCTTCGACAATATTGAAGAAGCCGCATATTTCCAGCCTCCGCTGACCACCATGGATTCTTGTCTCGACTGGATTGCGCCGACTGCGGTCAGCCGCATTCTCGACCGGATCGGCGGCACGCGTGTGCTGGAGCCGAGTTACATCACCACCCAGTCGCACGTGATCGCCCGCGCCACCACGCGCGTGTAGCTCGCCGTTGGTTTCGTGCCGTCGCCCTTCGAGCCATCGGTTTCGTACCGTTGTCCTTCGTGCCGTTGATTTCGCGCTATCGCCCTTTGTGCTGTTGGTTTCGTATCGTTGGCTTCGCGACGCAGCTCGCGATGTTTGTGCAGACCCGAATCAACCTCGGTGTTCCGGCAATTCCTGCGCGAGGCGGCTGTGCGGACGCAGATGCGCCGGTCGACCGTGCGGACACCGAAATGGGACCCACATCAGGAACGACCGGAGAGCGTGAGAATTACAAGAATCACGTTAAGTGTGACAATCAGCGAAACAACTACCATATTGATCGCGAATTTCACCGGACCATCCACATAATCGCCCATTAAAGAACGGTCGTGCGTGTATTTCATTAACGGAATAATCGCAAATGGAATGCCGATCGACAGCACAACTTGCCCTATGATCAGCGCTTCCGTCGGATTCTTAGCAAACCACAACACCACCAACGCCGGTACGAGCGTCACCACGCGGCATGCCCACATCGGCGCTTTGATCCGCAACAGTCCATGCATGATTTCGGCGCCCGCATATGTGCCGACCGACGTGGAACTCAGGCTGGAAGCCAGCAATCCGACCGAGAAAATCGTGCCGATCACCGGACCTAGCACATGCTGAATGGCCTGTTGCGCACCCTCGATCGTATCCGTGCCGGTCATGCCATGCAATGAATTCGCCGCAAGAATCAATAGTGCAAGATTCACCGATCCAGCAAGTAATAATGCCCAGAACACGTCTATTTTGCTTCCGTGTAGCAGGGTCTTTACGCTCGGTTTGGGCTCTCCTGGCACGTAATGGTCGTTCACCAGCGTGGAATGCAGGTAAATCGCGTGCGGCATCACCGTGGCGCCCAGCATGGAAGTTGCCATCAATACCGTTTCGGTTCCTTTGAAATGCGGAACAAGACCTTGCAAAACTTGCGCAGGATTTGGTGGATCAATAAAAAGGCCTGCAATAAATCCAAAAGTAATCACCAGCAGCAATGCAATAATCAGCTTTTCAAAAATATGATGCGTGGCACTCTTTTGAAAAATAAGCAAGACCGTAGAAATAATGCCGATTATGCACCCACCAATAAAAAGCGGAAGTCCAAATAATAATTTCAGTGCGATTGCGCCGCCAATTACTTCCGCAAGATCAGTCGCTATTGCAATGACTTCCGCTTGCATGAAAAACATGAATCGACCGCCGTCGCCAAGTCGTTCTCCCAGGATTTCGGGAAGACTTTTTCCGGTGACGATACCAAGTTTTGCGGACTGATATTGAATGAGCACGCTCATACAATTGGCGAGTACCAGCACCCACACCAGCAGATATCCGTACCTCGCGCCGGATGTGATATTCGCCGCCACATTGCCGGGATCCACGTAGGCGACGGCCGCCACAAAAGCAGGTCCAAGCATGCCGGCAAGCGCGTGCCCATGGCGGGAAGAGAAATCGTGATTCGCCCGTGCCGTTTCCCAGCATTCCACGCCATCCGTCGCACCCGCATTGACCATGCCTCCCATGCCGTCCATATCGTTCGCGTCGTCTGTACTATTCATGTTCGTCGCCCTCTTATCCGAGCAATGTTATAGCGCACGAGGCTGCGCGGTTATGTTACGTACGCGCATATCATCTGTCGGCATATGCGCGACTCATGCAACGGCGCGTCCGAACCGTTCCAAGACGCAATGCGAGGCATGTGCCACGAAATATGGCCGAATTGCGGCGACCTGCGGCTAAGCTGGAACAAGCATAAGAACGGTTGAGAATAATCGCCTGAAACACAGCCTTCGAAAGGACAACGCATGGCAACCTTCCATACCCCCATGGTCACATTGAACGACGGCAATCTGATTCCGCAAATCGGCTTGGGCGTGCTGCGCATCGACGATGAGGGCGTTACCCCCGTAGTGGAGAGTGCGCTGGAAGCCGGCTACCGTCATATCGACGGCGCGGCGGGGTACAACAATGAGGCCGGCGTGGGTCGCGCGCTGAACAATGCGGGATTCACGGAAGGTGAGCAGCGCAAAAACCTGTGGGTTACGACGAAACTGCGCGATTCCGAGCAGGGGTATGACAGCGCACGCAAGGCGTTCGACCGCCAGCTTGGCTTGCTGCAGCTCGATTATGTCGACATGTACATGCTGCATTGGCCCACCCCGTTCGACTGGCGTTCCAGCGAAACGTGGAAGGCGTTCCAGGAATTCCGCGCGGAGGGGCGCGTGCGCACGCTGGGTGTGTGCAATTTCCTGCCCGAGCATCTCGACCGCTTGCATGAGGAGACCGGCGAATATCCTGCCGTCAACCAGATTGAGCTGCATCCGACCTGGCAGCAGCGCGAGGTCGTGGACTATTGCAAGGCGCACGGCATTGCCGTGGAAGCATATTCGCCGATGGCTCGCGGTGCTGATTTGAACGCCGGAAACGGTGCGATTGAGCGCATCGCAGCGGAGCATGGGGTTACCCCTGCGCAGGTGATTCTGCGTTGGCATATCGAAAATGGCACGATCATCATCCCCAAGTCGGTGCATGCGGATCGGCAGAAGCAGAATCTCGATTTGTTTGGATTCGTGCTCACCCCTGAAGAACATGCCGCGATCGACGCGCTTGACGGTCCGACGCGCGCCGGACATGATCCGATGACGTTCACGTACGCCTGATACTCCGTAATTCCGTAATTTCGTATTATTTTTAATAATTATGCCTCGAAAGAATAATCGTAATTCTTATAATTATCGGAATATTGAACGCGACGTGCGTGATATCCAGCGGGCCGGCAAGCGGTTCAAAAAAAGTTGGATCAACGCCGACGGTCCGCTGGAACGTATTCTTATTTTGCTGGTAGTCGTTGCGGTAATCGGCGTCACTATCGGCATGCTGCTGCCGAAAGTCAATCCGACCGTAGGCGAAATCACCGGCGAGTACACGGCAACCGGCACAGCTGCGGAAACGTTGGAAAAACTTACCGTCGACGACAATCCCAGCAAGGCCGGATATGATCGCGATGCGTTCGGATTCCGCGAAACCGACGACGATGGCAACGGTTGCGACGTGCGCGAAGACGTGCTCGCGCGCGATCTGACGGACGTGCAATATAAGAACGGCCGTAGCTGCCAGGTTGCGTCGGGCACGCTTGACGATCCGTATACCGGTCAGACCATCCAATTCGTACGTGGAGTGAAAACGTCTTCGGCGGTGCAGATCGATCATGTGGTCGCGTTGGAAAATGCGTGGCAGTCGGGCGCGAACACGTGGGATCATGCGAAGCTGTACCAATTCGGCAACGACATGTACAATCTGCTGGCCGTGGATGGGCCCGCGAATCAGCAGAAGGGTTCCGCTTCGGCCGCATACTGGCTGCCGACGAACAGTGAATACCGTTGCGATTACGTGGCCCGGCAGATTGGCGTGAAAGACAAGTACGGGCTGACTGTCACTTCGCAGGAAAAGCGGGCGATGCTTTCCGTATTGCACGGTTGCCCAGCGCAGGAATTGCCGGAAAGCTGAAGCTGCTCATTTAGGCGCGGATATTTGCGGGTGCTGGCTGGGAACGGTCGTAGTTGTAGACGGTGAACGTTCCTTTGTTGAATCGTTTGGTTTCGTACAGCGCCAAGTCGGCCTGTGCGACGCATTGGCCGAAATCCACGCTTCCGATCGCGTCTCCATCGGCGCTCCCCGTGCCAAGGCTGGCACCGTCAGCGGCTGCAATACGGCACACGCCCACACTGCAATGCACGTCTTGCCCGTGCTGTTCCGAGGCGCGTGCCAACTGTTGGAAGAACATGCCCAGCGTGGTTTCGAGCACCTGTTCGCTGGCGGTGTTTCGGATGAGTGCTATGAATTCGTCGCCGCCGTATCGGCAGATGATGTCATCTTGCCGGTAGATGTGCCGAAGCTGGGATGCGACCTCGCGGATCCAGAAATCGCCGACCGTGTGTCCGTATGTGTCGTTGATGGTTTTGAAATCGTCGATGTCGACGAACATCAGCATCGCTTCGTCGTGCGAATCCATGCGGTCGAAGTATTTGCGCATGTGCTTCCATCCCGCTTCTTTGTTCAGCAAACCGGTCATGCCGTCATGTTCGGCTTCGTACCGTGCTTTTTCGTAGGCGGCCTGTTGCGAGTGGAATCGCATGTTCATTTCCACGGTGTCCATGACGAACATAATCTGTGTGGAAATCACGATCGCCAAACATTGCAATGAAAAACTGTATGCCAGTGCTTGGTAGATGGTCGCCAATACTGGTAGCACGAAGAACGACATCATGGAAAGGAAAATAATGCGATCAAGATTCTTGCGATATGAGATCAACATGAAGAGGCATAATGCGATTCCCAAGACCGCAATTGCTTGCGAAAGAAGATAGAAATTACCGCGATGGTAAAGATTGTGGTCATCGAAATAGTAGAAAAGACCAGTGAATTGTGTGATGATAAGTAAGAGAATTCCAATTACGGATAATGCGTAGACAGCACGCAATGCGGCTGGTTTGCGATGCTGATGTTTGCTCACTGTCAACCAAACATAGGTTGCGAAGAAACTCATGAAAATATAGTTGATGCAGAATACTGAGAAATTGCTTATGCGAACCATATAGTATGCGGTTTTGTCTGCATCTACGCGAAAATACCAGCTGAGCGCGTCGGTTCCAAGAAGAAGCATGCAGGCGATCTGCATGAGTATTTTGATGCGAGTTCGTCTGGTTTTGTGTGGTGTTGCAATGAAAATTCCGCCTGCGCAAATCAGACATATGAAAATACCCCACAACTCCATGCAGATGTGGAACATGGCCCTGACTGTCATTATCCTCCCCCCCCCCCTCGACGCTGCCTGCGTCGAAAACTTGCCTACCTCTTTCGTGTGCCATGATACCTCTAAATAGGGGAGCGTTACCCCGAAATGACAAAAACAGGAATCCGCAGGCGAATATCCATGCCTCTGTCATACGGGCTATCATATAGTTTGTGCGTTTGAATGTGGAGAAGGTGATTGATGTCAGCAAGGCGGAACATGTCCCGAGCGCTTACTCGAGAGGAATCGTATCAGAACGGTCATTTAACGCGCACGGCGTTTATTTCCATTGCGATTCTTACATTTATTACGTTCGTCGGTAATTTCACGCAATTGCAGTTGAGTGCCGCGTTGCCGACGATCGTCAGTGATTTTGGTATTTCCGTTACGACCGGTCAGTGGCTGACGTCGATTTTCCAGCTGGTCATGGGCGTGATGGTGCCGCTTACGGCATACCTTACGAGACGTTTTTCGACGCGCGAAATCGTGCTTGTTTCCATGGTTGTGTTCACGATCGGTTCACTGTTCGCTTGGCTTGGTCCAACTTTTTTGATGGTGCTGATCGGGCGTTTGCTTGAGGCGGTTGGCACGGGTGTGATGTGGCCGGTGTTGCAGATCACGGTGTTTTCGATTTATCCGCTGTCTCGCCGTGGTTTCGCAATGGGTACGGTTGGCATGGCGATGAGCGTGGCTCCGGCGATCGGCCCGACGCTTGGCGGTGTGCAGACGGACTTGAACGGTTGGCGTTCAATTTTCCTCACGTTGACCATTATCGGCGTGATTTCGCTGCTTCTTGCCTATTTTGGATTGCATAATTTCGGTGAGAACGATAAAACCGCGAAGGCTGACTTTTTTTCCGTTGGACTGTCTATTTTCGGTTTCGGCGGGCTAATGTTCGGCTTTACGAATATTGAATCGTATTCGTTTGCAAATCCTATGGTTTGGCTGCCAATGGTGATTGGCGTTGTGGGAATTATTTGGTTTGTGCTCCGCCAGATTCATGGCGCGCGCAGGCAGATTGAAAATCCTGAAGCGCAGCCGCCACTGTTGAATTTGAGCGTGTTGAAGAATCGTAGTTTTACTGTTGGCACGATCACGGCCGCGCTCTCGTTCTTCGCGTTCAGTTCGATTATGGTGATCATGCCCCTGTACATTCAGGATTGCCGTGGCTATTCTGCTGCGATTAGCGGCCTGGTGATGCTTCCGGGTGCTTTGGGCCAGTGCATTTCGCAGTTTTTCGGTGGTAAGGTGCTTGACCGTTTCGGAGCACGCCCGGTGGCATTGATCGGCACGATTACCTTGTGTTTCGGCACGGTCATGATGAGTTTGATTTCCATGACTTCGTGGATTTGGTGGGTGTCGATTTGGCAGTTTGTGCGCCAGATCGGCATGGGTTTCGTGTTGATGCCGATTACCACATGGTCGCTGAATTGTTTGGAACCGGAAGAGGTGAGCGCCGGATCCGCGGTGACGAATACGGTTCGTCAGATTGCGGGCGCGATTGGCGCTCCGGTGTTGGTGATTTTGATGGAGACGTTCACGTCTCTTCGTTGGACTGCGCTCGGTGGCACAAAAGCCGTGTATGCGGCTGCCAACGTGTTCGGCATTCAGTGGGCGCTTCGTATCAGTGCGGCAATCTGCTTCGTGATGGTGCTGATGGTGTTCTTCGGCGTGCGCGGCCAGGGTGCCGGTTCCACGCATGAAACCGTGCAACGCGCCCTCAACCGTAGGCGTGCCGCCTGACCGTGCATGCTGCGACGGCTACTCCTCTTCGTTGGGCTTGTATTCCACTACGCTGAGGGCCACCACGCCCGCGCTGGTGTGCACGAACACATTGGCGCTCCCGCCTACGGCTTCCAAGCCTTCCACCAAGTGTGAGATCGGCTCGGAATCGAGCACTGGCAGCACTTGCGCCACGCCGTCTGCGTCGGTGACGGTGAGCGTATCGTCCAAATATCCGGAGGCGAGCGTTTCGTCGATGGCGCTTTCGAATTCGGCCAGCTTGCTGATTTCCTCTTCGGCGGCCTTGTTTGCGGCCACTTCCACAGCTTGCGCCACTTCTTCTCGCATTGCTTCTTCGCTCATGATTGCCTCTTTTTGCTAAGCGCCGTTTTGTAACCTATAGATTATCGGATGAACGTATCAGAACGATTCCAAATGCCGGAAAGTGTCCATATAGTGGCACTTTTGTGAAAGCGTCACCCTCAATGCGCGCGGGAAACATATGCGGGGATGAACGCGGGTAGCGTTCACGAGAAGAGATGTTGTGAGAGATGTTGTGAAAAACGATGCGTAAGACTATCGGTTGCAACATGTGATTGCATACGATTGCGGATTGCGCGGAATAGGAAGTGAAACGGGAAGATGGAATGGGAGAGGAGTGCGCATGACTCGACTTGGCGATGTCCAACGAAGTGAGACGCGTCGTGAAACGCGCGCTTCACTGCTTACGGCGTTGCTGTGGTTCGCATCCGCCGTTATCGTGTTCGCGATGCTTCTGCGCATGCTGCCGAACAGTCTCGATGGCAAACGGTACGTGCCTCTGATCGTCGCGCTCATGCCTTGGCTTGGCTTGCTTTCCGTGATTATCGCAGTTTGTGCAACAGTTTTTCGTACTGTTGGCAAACGAAAACTTTTGATTGCGTTGAGCGTATTGTGCGTGATCATCCAGATTATTTGGCATTGGGGGTATGTCGTTCCGACCAATGATCGTGCCATACAACCTTCTGCAACAGTGCGTGTCATGACGTTCAATACGAAGCAAGGTTGTGCCGATGCGCAGCAAATCGTGCGAACAATCCAAAGCGAGCATGTTGAAATTCTTGCAATGCAGGAAGTTTCATCAGGGTTATTAGATCGGTTGCATGATGCTGGAATTGAGGATTATCTTCCGTATTCCGTTTCCGCGCAACTCACTTGGCACGACAATGGCGGTGTGAACGTACTGTACAGTGCGCATCCTCTGCAGGAAACAACGCAGGATCTCATTCCTATTGAATCCAGTAGTATTCCTGCCGCGACAGTTGATTTCAATGGCAGAAAAGTACGATTTGGGTCGGTTCATCCGTTTTCTCCACGACCAAGCAATCAGGGATTATGGAATAAAAGTTTGGATTCCATAGCGCAATTACAGCATTACGATAATGGGGAATCGTATGTGCTGATGGGAGATTTTAATTCCACGTGGGATCATGCAAGCTTCAGATATTTGTTGGGCGATCGCTTTACGGATGCGGGGGAGAGTGCCGGCGAGGGATTGCATATGACGTATCCTTCGGTATTCCCTATCGCTGAAATCGACCATATCATCTACGACAAGGGTGTGTACGCCAGAAATTTGGAAACCAAGCGGATTCAAGGTTCCGACCACAAGGCATTATTGGCGACGTTGGAACTTCAGTAACCCCGTTATTGCTCCGTGGACTGCATCGACTCCCCCTACTATTACACTGGGGAATCCGAAGTGCTTGCAAACAATTAGGGAGCGAAACGGAATATGAACGGCGCGTCTGACCAGCCTGAAGAATTCGGCGTCCAGCCTGAGCAAGGCCGTCAGGAGGAGCCGCAGTCTAATGCCGGTTCAGCCGCCGACGCAACCGCAACCGCCGACGCAACCGCAACCTCCGACGCAACCGCCAGTCCAGAAGATTCCACTTCCAGCGCCCCGCATTCCCGCCGCGTGCGGCGCCGTATGAGCGCCGAGCATATTCGCCAAATCAAGCGCAAACGTCGCCGTCGCAAGATCCTGATTGGCGTACTTGTGGTAATCGCCGCCCTCGCCGTTTTCGCCGGCGCGTTCGTATGGTCGGCGTTGCACGTGAAAAACGAGCTGCAGGAGGCGGTGTCGGGCGCGCAAGGTCTGCAGCAGACCATCTCCGAAGCGGACACGTCCAAGCTTGAGAAGCAGACAACCGCGTTCTCCGATCACGTAAGCAAGGCCTACAAGCAAACCTCTTCGCCGCTGTGGCAGGTGGCGTCGGTCGTGCCGTATGTGGGCGATGACATTTCCGCCGTACGCACCACGGTGGCCGCCATGGAGAATATTTCGTCGCAGGCGTTGCCGCAACTGGTGAAAGTCGCCGAAAATGTTGATCTGAACAGTATTCATGTGGAAAACGGCACGATCGAAATTTCCGGATTGGAAGCGTCTCAGCAGCCGCTCCAAATCGCGGACGACACGATCGACAAGGCCACGCGGGAAGTGAAAACCGTGAAAACCCCACATATCGCGCAGATCTCGGACGCCCTGAAAACCGCGGAAACGTATTGCGAAAAACTTGACAGCATGGTGCATTCCTTGAATTCCATCGTGCAGGTGCTGCCGGGCATGTTGGGTACGGAAAGCCATGCGAATGATGCTCCGCGCAATTATCTGATCCTTGCGCAAACGAATGCGGAGGCGCGCCCGTCCGGCGGTCTTACGGGATCGCTCGGCCTGGCCACGGTGCAGGGCGGTCACGTGAGCTTGCAGCCGTTCGTTTCCGATTCGGAAATTCAGAATGCCGACGAGCCGGTTGTGGATTTGACCGCCGAGGAACGTTTGCTGTTCACCGACAAGCTTGGCAAGGATATTCGCGACGTGAATTTCACTCCTGATTTTCCGCGTACCGGCGAGATTGTGAGCGCCATGTGGGCTCGCCAGTACGGTGTTGCGGTTGATGGTGTGATCGCCATTGATCCGCTGTTCCTGCAGAACATGTTGGCGGTGACCGGTGGCGTTGCCATGCCTGACGGTTCGACGTTGGATGGCACTAATACCGCCCAAACGTTGCTGCATGACGTGTATGCGCGCATGACTCCGCAGGAGACGGACGAGTATTTCTCTGTTGCCGCGCAGGCCGCGTTCGACCATATCACGCAGAATGTGGACGATTTCAAATCGTATGTCAAGGCGCTTTCCACGTCTGTTGAGCAGGGGCATGTGATGTTGTGGAGTGCGCATGAGGATGAGCAGGATCTGATTGCCGATTCCACGATTTCCGGCAAATTGATTACGGAAGGTGCAAAACCGCAGGTCGGCGTGTATATTTCCGACGAAACCGAGTCGAAAATGGACTGGTATTTGCATCGCGAAGTGACCACTGAATTCCAGAAGGTCGCGCGAAACGGCGCGAACCAGTATACGGTGCATATCAAGTTGCAGAACACCATAACGGCGGAAGAAGCGGCTTCCGAAGCTGACTATGTGACCGGTGCCGGAAATATCGTTCCGAAAGGTCAGATCAAGACGGCATTGTTCATTTACGCGCCTGCGAACGGTCGTTTGGTGGATTGGGAATTCCAGAATGCCGACGATTACAAGGGTGTGACTTTGCACGATGGCCTGACCGTGGGCGTGGGCGATGTGACCTTGCAGCCCGGCGAATCCTATGAGATCACCGTGCATGTGCAGTCCGCTCCAGATACGGATGAGCCGCTCACCCTCCGCCAGACCCCGCTGATTGAAGGCCGCTAGACAGTTCCGTAGGTAACCTAAGCAGCTAAGCAAGCGGCTCTAGACAAGCCATCTTGCAACAGGGGAGTATGGGGGAATATGTGGGTATATGCGCATGTAGCCTCACGTTCACGGAACGGACGTCAACTTTTCATCCGTTCTTGCCGCGCGTTTCGCGGTATCGCGTCAAAAGCAAGTTTCCAATAGTCATTTAACCGCAAAAGCGAGTTGGAGATCTACTCTGTTAACAGGGCTTATGATACTATCTCTTCATGGAGGGAAGCCCCCTTCTTTTCGGGTGGGGGTAGTTAGTAGAGGGAGAAGTCATGCAAGGCGGTTTCCGCAGCTCTGAGCAGGGTTCGGATCAAGTAGTGAGAACCCAGGAAATCCATATCGTCTCTTCTAACTCTCGTCACCAGGATCAGAAGCAGGAGCGACATCAGTCTCAAGACAACAGCCCTCAGTTTGAGCCGATGATGCTTTCGAACACGCCATTTTCCGTTGGTGAAGATGGAAAGCGCAAGGGCAGGCGGAATCAGGTTGTGCCCGCATGGCGTTATTCTTTTGTCGTCTGCTTGGTGATGGTCGATCTTGCGGTCATGCTGATTTCGCTATCCATCAGTCTTTGGGCCAACGATGCCGCATATAATGCCATCAATGGGGCCATGCCGTTCTGGCTGTTCCTCATCTGCTTCAGCCTCATCTGGGTGTTGAGCCTCACTTTTGCTGGAACGTATCATCGTCATGTGATGGCGGAAGGCTACGAGCTGTATGCGAAAATCATCAACGCGTCGCTGCTCACCATCATCACTTACTGCTCGCTTGCTTTTATTTTCAATCTTTCCTTGCCGAGAACCGCGCTTATCGTCGCCCCGATCATTGCATTCTTCCTAGAAGTCATCGCCCGTTGGCAGATGCGTCAGTGGCAGCATCGCAGCCGTCAGAAGGGCGCCTGTAAGTATAAGACCGTGGTGATTGGTTCTTCCGACGGTATCAATTGTGCGTTGCGCACCATGCGGGACTACTCCAATTGGGGGTATTCGCCGATTGCCGTGTGTCCGATCGAAGCTGACGACAATGAGAAAGACGCTTATGTGGTCACGTCGTTCGAGCCTGATCCTTCCATTGAAGGTGCTGACAAGCTGAAGGTGATTCCGTTCAATGCCGCTTTCCCGCGTACGTGCGAAAGCTTGGGTGCGCAGGAAGTGTATGTTGCCGACGTGCTGTCCCGCGATTCCGAAATGCTGCATGGCATTTCCCTTGCGGTCGAGTCGCTTGGCATGGAGCTTGCGTTGGCCGTGTCTCTGGCAGATGTGAGCGGTCACCGCCTGTACTTGCGTAATACGGCCGAACAGCCGGTATTGCTGGCAAGTTTGCCGCAGTATACGAATACGACGTACGTGATTAAACGCCTGCTGGATATCGTTGGTTCGGCTTTCGCGCTGCTGATTTCCTCGCCGCTGATGTTGGGTACGGCGATCGCCATCAAGCTTGATGACGGTGGTCCGATTTTCTTCTCGCAGCAGCGTATCGGTTTGCATGGCAAGCCGTTTACCATGTATAAATTCCGTTCCATGGTTACCAATGCGGAAGAATTGAAGAAGAAACTTGCCGAAGAAAATGGACAGACCGATCGTTTCATCTTCAAAATGAAGGATGATCCGAGAATTACGAAGGTCGGTCGTTTTATTCGTAAGACTTCGTTGGATGAATTCCCCCAGTTCTTCAACGTTTTGAAGGGCGACATGTCTTTGGTTGGTCCTCGCCCGGCTTTGCCGGAAGAGGTTGCCCGCTATGGTTCCCTTTATTCCACGCGACTGCTGGTTAAGCCTGGTATTACCGGTCCGTGGCAAGTTTCCGGCCGTTCGGATCTTTCGCAGGAGCAGAGCGAATATTTGGACGTTTCCTATATCGAAAATTGGTCCATTGCAGGCGATCTTGCGATTCTCGCAAAAACCGTGCTCGTGGTCTTCCGCGGCACCGGATCTTACTAAATTCCGCAGTACTTTTCGCACGAATCGTCGTGCAAATCAGAGCGCTCCCTCTCGGAGCGCTCTTTTGCTTTCCCACGTGGTGCAGATGGGAAATGTGTTTTTGTGTGGTTGCGACCTCGCTTGTTTGATTGTGGGCTCGCTTGTTTCTTGATGGGAAACAATTATTCGTCATATGTATATTTTTGCAGTTATTGGGATACGTTTATTCGTGTGAGGAATATTGTAATACTCATGTGAAACAGTTTTAACTTATATAATCAGGTCCACTATAACTAAAGATTGTCTTTTGATATATCTCATATAAGATTTGGATTTTCAAAATAGGTAATTTGCTTTCCTTTGCGCATTGTGAGATAATTAATGCAGCATGGCGCCATGATTTCTGTAACGTCATCCCTCACAGCTGAGGGTGGTCCCACGCACTTCGGTGCGGATTGAAATATGCAACAGAACCTATAAAAGGAAATAATCATGCGTAGTCATGAGAAGCGGGTGAATGTGTGCCCGCGAACGCAAGGCAAGTATTTGGTTTCGGTGGTGCTGACCGCTGTTTTCGCGATCGCGTCGCTGTTCGGAACGCTGCTGTTCTCTGCCGATGCAGTTGCCGATGCCGCCGAATCTCAGGCGGTCGCGCAAGTGGGCAACGCAACCTACGCGAGCGTACAGGAGGCGATCGGCCATACGTCGATGAAGAACGCGACGGTCACATTGCTGACTGACGTTGCGGAAAGCGTTACGATTACGCCTCTGAAAGGCATGCGAAACGTAACGTTTGACTTGAACGGGCATGTGCTGCAAGCCGATGGATCCGCTGTGATCACTGTGCCTGCAAACATGCAGCTCACCATTACTGGACCGGGAACGGTTGCGGGCGGAACACAGCCTGCGGTCGATTGCCGTGGCGCACTACACGTGAAGAGCGGCACATTCACCTCGGACGCAACGCTGATGCGGTTCGCCGAAACGGATGAGACTTCCGCGCAAGGCAGTTTTTCGGATGGAACGTTCATCGCGCCGACGCTTTTCAACCTGCTGGATGACGCTAAAAATCTTGGTTATGTGACCGTTCGCGGCGGCGAATACCGGGGTATGATTCCAGCTGGACTGAACACGCTCGTCTTGTTGGGCGGCTCGTTCTCCGACTCGTCGAATCTTGCGCCGTACTTGGCTGACTCGCTTGGGCTGATTCCAGACGGCACTAGCGGTGACGGTACGGGTGACGGAATGTTCCATGTCGGCGATCTGGCGATCTCCAGCAAGCAGACTTTGGTGGAATTGAATCCGGCGAGCGGCCTTCAGCGGCTGAGTGCTGACGACCTACTGACCTTGACGGGAACGCAACTGAACGGCATCGCCGACTACCGTCTTGTGATGGATAGTGACCAGTTGCAGGCGTTGAACGATCAGATCGAGCGCGCAATGCAAGCGGTTGGGAAGAAGAAAGCCTTCGAAGCCGTGAGTCAGAACATCACCATCACCGCCGTGCGCAATGGTGCGGATGATGTTATAGATGCAAACTCGAGTAGGGGAGCGGGCCCACAGTTGCGCACCTCCGACCACGATGGCATAAGCGCACAAGTGGCGGTAACCATCAAAGCCGTCGCCGAGCCAGAAGAGCCAGAAGAACCTGGCAAACCCGGTGATCCAGAAAAGCCGGGGAAGCCGGAAATGCCTCGCTCCGGATCCGCAGTGCAGGCGCTCGCCATCATTTCGCTGCTGCTGGTGATCGCTTCCGCAATCTGCGCATACGCAACGGTCCATCTGCAGTCGTCGCGTCTGCACAACTAGTATTTTCCGCCCCTTTCTTGAGCTGTGCAGACGGGAAATCCGACTTGTGCAGACGCAAAACTGCAAGCAATGCAGACGTAAAACCGCACTTCCGATCATCGAATCCAAATTTCTTCAAATCCAACGGTCGGAAGTGCGGGTTTAGTTTCAGATTTTATGGAATCCGGATCAGCCTTCGTTGGCGGCTGCGTATTCGGTGGCCCAGCCGTCTACGTATGCGGTTTTCACTGCATCCCAGCTACCGGTTCCCTGTGCGTATTCCAGCAGAGCCGATCCAAGATCATTCTTCCACTGCTCGGACGGAATCATGGTATACGTCCACGGAACGGTGTCCTTGCCAGCCTTGAGGGACTCGCAGTAGGCGTCGATCAACGGGTTTTCTGTCTTCATGTCGGAGAAGGTCTTGAATGGTGTGGAGAAGCCCATTTCGCTGGCCAGTGCATTCTTACCGTCATCGGAAGTGATCATCCACTCGAGAAAATCCTTCGTGGCCTGCTTGTCAAGGTCGGACGCCTTGGAGTTGATGCACCAATAGTTTTCGGAACCGGTGGTCAATCCCTGGTTTTCCTCGCCGTCTCCGCCAACATAGATCGGCAACATACCGACGTTGTCGGATTCGACGCCAGCATTGGAAAGGTCGGTCCATGCCCAGGTGCCGTTCTGGTAGAAGACCGCGTCGCCGAAGGCGAATTCGGAGTTGGCGTCATCGCCTGTCTTGGAGCTCAGCTGAGTCGGTTCGACGGTGGAGTCAGTGATATACAGGTCGAAAATATCTTTGAAGTTCTGCAGCGTGGACCCGGTGATCGTTGCCGGCTGTTCGGTGATGCCATCCGCCTTGAATTCGTAGTAAAGCGGCACGCCCGCAAGCTGGGTCTTGAATCTCCAGTCGGAAGACGAGTCGAATCCGGCGGAAGTGAACGCTCCCTTGACGCCGAGATCATCCTTGTGTTTCTGAATGCCGTCAGCTACGGTCTTCAAAGCTTTGAACGAGTTGATATCGTCAACGGACTTAATGGAGGAATCTGAAAGCTCGAAGTATTTGTTCAACAGTTCCTTGTTGTAGATGATGCCATACGATTCAAGCACGTAGGGAACGCCCACAATCTCGTCTCCGTCGGTGAGGGCTACGCTGGAGTCTTCGAGCTGCTTGTACACGGCGGTGTCGGACATATCGTCGCAGTAATCCTTCCAGCGGGCGTAACCGACCGGGCCGTTGACCTGGAACAGGGTTGGTGCTTGGTCTTTGGCCATTTCAGACTTCAGCGTCTGCTCATATGTGCCGGATGCTGCGGTTTCGATGGTCACCTGTACGCCGGTTTCCTTGGTGTAGGTTTCGGCGATGGCTTTCCACTGGTCGGCCGCTTCCGGCTTGAAGTTCAGGTAATACACTTTTCCTTTGGATTCGTCTACACTATTTGACGATCCGCAGGCCGCGAGCGTGGTCACTCCCATGGAAAGCGCCGCTGCGACCGCAAGCGCCTTGGTGATGGTTCTGTTCATGGTTATTTCCTTTCTTTAGCTGAAACTCCACTTTGGGTTTCAGCATTGTTTTTTGGTGTTTTAACCCTTTACTGCGCCGGCTGTGACGCCAGCGATGATGTGCTTTTGGCAGAGCAGATAGAAGATGATGATCGGCACGATGGCGAGCACGAGGCAGGCCATCATGGCACCCATGTCAACGGAACCGTAACCGCCTTTCAGGTATTGCACGGCGATTGAAATGGTCTTGTATTTGCGCAAGTCGAGCGTTAGATATGGCAGGAGGAAGTCGTTCCAAATCCACATGGTCTGCAGAATCGCCACGGAGACGATGGACGGTTTCATCATGGGCATGACGATGGTGAAGAATGTTCGAGGCACGGAAGCGCCGTCGATCATGGCCGCTTCTTCAATCTCAGACGGAATGCCTTTGATCACGCCGGTGAACATGAATACCGAAAGGCCGGCACCGAATCCGAGGTAAAGCACCCACATGCCCCAGGGCGTGTTCAGCTTAAGAGAGTCGGCGATCTTCGAAAGCGGGAACATGATCATCTGGAACGGAATAATCATGTTCAACAGGAACAGGGTATAGAGAGTCTTTGCAGTCCGATTATTCACTCGCACGATCCACCATGCGCACATTGACGTGCAGATGAGGATCAGAGCAACCGCTCCAACGGTGATGAACAGAGTCCATCCGAAGCTCGCTATGAAGTTAGTGCGTTCGATACCGCGTGTATAGTTTTCGATTCCGACAAAGGATTTGCCGGAAGGAATCAAAAATGGATTCCGAGAAATATACGCTTTTTGTTTGAATGAATTGATGAGGACCAAAACGACTGGGAAAATCCAGACCAGCGATAGCAGAGAGAAGAACACCGTCCAGAACGGAGCGTGCTTCATGCGAGTATCGTCCGTTTTCATGCGGAGACCTCCTTGGAAGTGGTGAGCTTGTTCTGTATCAGGGCCACGGCCGCAACAATCAGGAAGAAGATGACCGCCTTGGCCTGGCCGACGCCCTCATAGCCGGTGCGCCCGTAGAAAGTGGTGTAAATATTCAATGCGAGCATTTCCGACGCGCGTGAAGGAGCGCCGTTGGTGAGTGCAAGATTCTGGTCGAACAGTTTGAAACCATTGGTGACGGTCAGGAAAGTGCACACGGTGATGGAAGGCATCATCAGCGGAATGGTCACATGGAATAGTGTTTGACGTGGATTGGCGCCATCCACTTGTGCGGCTTCCATAACATCGCTGGGCAATGATTGCAATCCGGCGATATAGATGATCATCATGTAGCCGATCTGCTGCCAGCACAGCAGTATCACAAGTCCCCAGAAGCCGTATGTTCCGGAATAGGTGATTGACTTGCTCCAATGAGCCAGGACTCCGTTGAGCAGAAGCTGCCAAATATAGCCTAGAATGATGCCGCCGATGAGGTTCGGCATGAAGAAAATGGATCGGAATACGTTCGCTCCGCGGAACGCTTTGGTAAGCATGTAAGCCACTGCGAATGAAGCTACGTTGATGATGGTTGTGACTATGGTGAATGCGACGGTGAACCATAAAGAGTGCAGGAAGGTTCCGTCTTCGAATATTTTTGTGTAATTTTTGAAACCTACGAATTTGGCGTCAGACACCGTAGTGAATTCGCAGAAGCTCAAATAAACGCCGATGGCAAATGGTGCCAAAAACCCGACGATAAAAGCCGCAAGAGTGGGAAGCGTGAACAATGCCCACCATTTGCGAATGCTTTTTCCGACCATGGATACCATGCCGTACCCCTTTCTTAAAAAACGAGTGGCCGAGAATATTGATAAGGAGTTGTTGAAAAGCATGGTTTGTGCGATACGTTACGTGATATGTATCGCACAAACCATGATGTGGAAAGGAAGGAAGAAAGTTCCGTTTTATTGAAAGCGGCAAAAGCTAGATGGCGCTCGCGAGAGCGTGATCGTTGCCATTCTTGGCAAATACTGGAATGACATCCAGTGGAGCGTCCACCGTGACTGAGGTGCCTCCGGTATAAGAAGCGCCTGTATGCAGGTCGGTCCAAGATGTCGAAGCGTCACCTGGCAAATATACGGTTCGATTGCGCGCGGAATACTCGACGACCGGAGCAACGAGCAAATCCGGGCCAAACATATACTCGTCAGAGATGCTATGCGCCTTCGCATCTTCAGGGAACTCATAGAAGAGTCCTCGAATCAAAGGCTGCCCATCTTGATGAGCCGAATCGAACAGCTCTCGCGTATATGGGCGCATGCGCTCGCGAATATTGATGTATTTCACCAGCACTTGTTCGATGGCGGTGCCGTAGCTCCAAGGTTCGTTGTCGACTCCGGAGGGGTCGCGAAGGGAACCGTCTGCTGCGGTGATGGTTTCGTCCATTGATCCGTCTGGTTGAATACCCAGACGATAGCCATGATTGCGCATGACGGGGGAGAAGCAGGAGAACTGGCACCAACGTACCAACAGTTCCTTGAACTTCGGATCGTTGACGTCGCCTAGTGCGAAGCCTCCCATGTCGGTGGTGAACCAGGGGATGCCGGCCATGCCCATGTGGATGCCGCAGGTGATCTGTGCCTTAAGGTCTTCGAATGTGGAATGAACGTCGCCGCTCCACACCAAGGAACCGTATTTTTGGGATCCCACCCATGCACATCGCGTGAGATTGACGATGTTTCCTTCGCGGCCCATGGCCATTTGGCCTTCGTAGAATCCGCGGTTGTATTCTCTTGGGTAGATGTTGCCGGTGGCGATGTTCGGGCCGGAATAGTACCGGTAATTGCCGAAATCGTAAGTACCGTATTCGGGTTCCGCTTCGTCCAGCCAGAACGCGTCCACTCCCAGATCGGCGTAGTTGTTCTTGCATTTGTTCCAAACGAATGCTTGCGCTTCGGGATTGGTGGCGTCGTAGAATTGGTTCGGTTCCTGATACATGTTGGCTATATCGATGCCGTGTTCGGCTGAAACCAGCAGACCGTTTTCAAGCATGTGCTCGTAGTTTTCCGAACGCAGTGAGATTTGAGGCCATACGGATACCATGACTTTGATTCCCATGCTGTGCAGTTCCTCGCACATGGCTTTGGGATTCGGCCAGAATTCTTCTTCGAAACGGAAGTCACCCATATGCGGCCAGTGGAAGAAGTCGATGACCAGCACGTCGATGGGTATGTTTCGGCGCTTGAATTCCTTGGCTACTTCCAGAACCTGGCTTTGGTTCCAGTAGCGGAGTTTGCACTGCCAGAATCCCAATCCCCATTCCGGCATTTTCGGTGCGTGCCCTGTGGCGTCGGCGTAGTGGCGTTCGATTTCGGCTGGCTCATTTCCCGCGGTCACCCAGTAGTCAAGCTGCCGTGAGGATTCAGCGACCCACCGCGTGCGGTTTTTGCTGAATTCGGCGGTGCCGATGGCGGGGTTGTTCCAGAGGAATCCGTAGCCGGCTGACGATACCACGAAGGGGATTGATGCTTGGGAATTGCGGTGCGCAAGTTCGAAGGAGCATCCTTTGAGATCCATGTAGGATTGCTGGTATTCGCCCATACCGTAAAGATGCTCATTTTCGGGGGATAGGAATGTCGCTTCGATCCGTTGATTGCCGCCGTCCGTTGGGCTGAACTTGCGTGCGTGCAGTTTCAGGGCGCCGTGCTGCGGCATTTCCTGGAAGAGTTCGGTTCCGTCTGCTTTGCTGAAAGACAGTTCGCAGAGGCTTTCGGTATGGCCTGCTCCTGCGTTGCCTTCTTTGAACGCGTGTGCGGTGACGGTTATGTTGCCGTTGGTGAGCGTTGCCAAGCTTTGGTCTTCGCTGATTTCGACGCGGACTGCTTGGCCGGGTTCATGATGTTCGCCCAGTAGGCCCCAGTTTTGTTCGGAGATCGGCATTTTCTTTGAGGATCGGATTCTGACGCTATCCGTTCCCCACGGTTCGATGCGGAGTGTTTCGCCTTCTCCTCGCCATTCGAGGATTGAGTCTTCGGATGTAAAGGTCACTGGTTAACTCCTAACTGATATGTGGTCTTGACTTCTCTGTCTTTTCTGTCTTTGGTTCACAACTTTGGTGAACCGGTTCACACTGATAATATAACGCATTGTGATGACTATGTCAAACCATTTGATGAACCGGTTCTACGTCAGAGTGTCGTTAACGATAACGGTAAAACAAAAGCTTGGTTAGAGCTTAATCAGAGGCTCTTTACCGAATGCTGCCTGATCAAAGGCTGGCTGACAAGTCTGGTTACGGAAGGCGCATTCGGATTATCGATGCGCCGAACAAGCGTATCGACTGCCTCTTGGGCCACGGCGGGAAGGTTGATGTCGATGGCTGTGTAGGGAATGCGCATCTGCTCGCGGAGCACGTCGGGAACGACTACTGCCACTGACAGATCTTCCGGTACCTGCATGCCGAGTTCTGTGAAAGTCTGCGGAGCGGAAATGACTGCATTGTCATCGTCGATGATCAGGCCGGTTATATTCGGGAATCGATTCAAGGTTGAACGAAGCCGTTCGGATGGAGCAAGATCCCAATCCTCCGGGGAGGCTACGTGCAAGGTGATTCCTTTGTCGGAAGCCTCGCGAACCACGCTTTGCCGGAACCGGACGGCAAAGTTTGAGCCGCCGTTTTCGGTGCCTTCAGGGGTGTGGAGCAATGCTATTTCCTGATGATGCTGTTCTGTGAACAAGTCGATGAGCTCATGGGCGGCACGTTCAAAATCCGTATCGACCTCATCGAGACCCATTGGATTTTCTGGAATGCCGAGGAGCACGGTCGGAACCTCGGATTCCACTGCTACGGGGATGCGAGGGTCGGCTCGGTCAATATCCATGAGAATCAGCCCATCGACCTTGCGGGAATTGGCTATATCTCTGATGCCCTGCATACCATTATGGTGACTGAGCAAAAGCAGGTCATACCCTTGTTTTCGCGCGCAATCCGATAGCTCGCACAGGTATGCGCCACGTGTCAAAGACACTTTCATGTTGTCGTCGGCGTTCACTTGCAGACCGATGGTCATGGTTTTCGATGTGGACAAGGCCCGTGCCGTATGGTTTACCGTGTAGCCAAGTTTGCGCATGGCTTGACGGACACGGTCGGCTGTGTCTTTCGATATGCGTGGATTGTTGGAAATCACATACGACACCGTCGTCTTGGAAACTCCAGCTTCATGAGCTACATCAGTAATCGTCACCACAATTCCCACTATAGCGGGTCGGCTGGGGTATCGCTAGAAAGTCCTCCCATGGGTGCGTTTTATTAGCGGCGAGGCCAAAGCGCGATTCATCCTGCGTCATGAGCGTCCAGTTTTGCTTGGAATTCTGTCCATCGTTGGAGTCTCTCGTTGTCATTGATGAGTTGGCTTATTTGGATGCATAATGTTGCCAGGTCTCGTCTGACGTCTGTGGTGTCATGCAGGTGGCATTCTTGGCCGTTAATTTGCCAAATCAAAGCACTGTAGATTGTTCTGCTGTCTTTCGACGTGTTGTACAAGTGGCGTAGGTAGTTGTCTGCAGTGCGTAGGGCGGATTCGAAATCGTGTTGCAGGTACTGGCAACAGCACAAGTTGTATGTGGAGAGAGCGGCAAAACGAAAGCCACGTATCTGAGCACTGTGAATGATACTTTCCGCTTTATTGGGCGAATCTGGGATTAAGCAGAACCCCTTCGAGTTTAGCGCATTGCTGCTTTGAGGGTGCATTGATAGGTAGAAATCGAATAGCGCGGCTGCGTCTCGGTAACAACCGTCCTTCAAGTATTGTTTAGAGAACTCGAAAAACTGTTCAAACGACACCTGATCGGTAGTGTTTGTTGACAAAACTGCACGTTCCGCAATGACGGCATTCAGGTCGTTTTCGTTGATGTTTACCGGCTCAAGCGCTTTTTGGGAGAATGCGTCAACGCCGTCTCCATGGATAAAGCGGTATTCCATATGCAGTGAGGTGGTGCTCCATCGGCGAAGTTCCCCACAAAGGTATCGATCGCATAGCCAAAGGTAGGGAGAGGCTACGGATTCATCTTCTTTCTTTTGCAGATTGAGACTATTCCAGACGTCAACAGTTGGCGGGTTTAGGGTGATGAGATCTTCAATTCGTGCAGTTGATGCCCAAATCCTGAATCTGTGAAGAAAATCTTTAAAACGAGCCATGGACTCGCTTATACTGGCTGAGTCTCCATCGTCTCTGAGTTGCAGACATTTCTTCCATCTGCCTACTTTTTCATCTGAAGTGTTGTACTGGTCCTTCATATTTAAGACGAGCGGCAGTAAGGGAAGTGCGAGTTCGTCAACCATTCCGTACCGGATTATCCAGTCGGCGGATATTCCGTACTTTTCTATGGTTCGCAATGCTCGATTAACGCTATCGCATCGTTGTTTTTCTTCTTCAGTGTCTTCGCAAATGGGGTGAATGAGAAGGCTTAAGAGAATTTTGAAAAGATTACTGAGGTTCAATTCAAGGTGTGAGGAAAGAGGGGCTTCTTTCTTATCGCCTTCAGTCATCTTTCCTCCTATGCGAGACGGTGTCTTTATATTATGTAATATATTATGTATAATCTTGTCACAAGATTATACATAATATAAACAGTGTATGGCGAGGGAGTTTTACATGAGCAGTTTTCTGGTATCGGATCTCGCGAAACAAAGAACAGAAGTGTTGAAAGCTGCGAGGCAGGGCGGTGCCATCATCAGGGACAACAAGGGGCCTGAGCTGGTTATGCTTCCGAATAGCAGACTGGTGAATCTTGAACTTCACAAGGATTGGTCGCTGAAACTGGAGCGTCTTCGGTACATTCTTCAATCGGAAAGTCGTCCAGATGTGGCAGGCTGGGGCGACCTTGCGTGGTTGAGAGTGTTTGACGATGAAGATCTCAACTGCTTCTGTGAGGAACTCTCTGATGAGCTGGTGATTGATGCTTCGAAAGAGGATTATTCGGGGCTGGAAGAACTTTTAAGTGATTGGAAAGCTACCGCTGGGCAGTTGGAAGACCCTCTAAGGAGGAAAATACTGCTGTCTCCGGGGCTTGATCGGGATGATTTTGCTGAAGCTCGTGATCCGAAAGCCATGGAGGAGATCGAGTGATGAATTCAGCATATGAGCCCATGGAGCCTGCTAGGCGTCCGGGTGGAAAGCCTGAGGAAAAGCCGTGCTACAGGGTGCTGGTCCATAGGAAATATGAGTCAGCTTGGGAGCAGATTGTTGAACGTGTTGGAATTCAACAGGCACAACAATTTTGGGATCATGTTGCCAAAACTCCAGGAATGAAGGACCCTATCGCAAGTACTCGCCCTTTAAAGGGAAAGGCGGGAGCTCCCAAGGAGAAAGGGTTTTCAAAGACCATACATTATGAACTGTCCAGTATGGCGCGAATCGATTATCAGTATTGCGATTCTTATCGGACAAAAACCGATGGCGATGCTCATAAGGTTGTGTTCATATTGGCTATCGATTATTCCTCCCACTGATGTGGAATAAAGGTGTTTCGTATCTGATTTCTTGATTTTGGGTGGATGTCGCGTTCTGTTTGTTTGAGTCCTTCTATGGTCGTCGCGTCTACACAACTCTCTCTAGTGCAGTGAAAACTGAGTTGTGTAGACGCTAAGTCTCATTTCCAATTACCGAATCTGTATTTCTTCGGTTCGACGGTCGGGATACGGTTCACTTTCGGAGAGCCGTTTCATGTCTGAGCTCCGCGGCTATTCTTTTGGGACTGAACCTAGAATAAGAGGTCCATTCCCCACGGGGCTGGATGTGAAAAAGCCGCCGGCGATTAACGATTTACCGGAGCCATTGTGCCTAGATATTTCCAAATACTCCGGATGCTCAGCCAAGCATCTCTCCAGATCAGTAATCGTGCAGACGACAGTGTCAGGCCATGTCGATGCAGGAACTTTATCTTTCCTGAAATCACTGATAGTACGGTCTCTACGACCGAAAACGAGCTTTCCGTCATTGGTTTTTGCCAGCAATGAAAGCTCGCCTGTATTGGATTGATTCCTTTTCATGTCTCCCGCAACGTAAATACAGGCCTTGTTGTCAACGTCATTTAGCTTTGCCTGCAATTCATTTGCGGTCAATCTTGCTTCGGTCTGGGTATGCTCTTCAGCATATCGAGACAGGCAATTAGTCCCTATTGTTTCTGAAATCTCTTGCCATTTCACTAATCTGTTAAACCGTTCTCGCTTTTGTTCGTCCATGAAAGCATCAACAACGTGAAGGGAGCATTTGTTCGGAGCACAAGCATTCCGGATGAGCTCATTAACCACATAATCGGTTTCCGGCATTGAGTAGCCCATGATGGTCAGGCTTTCCGCTTGCTTCAATGCATCATATGCCGAACGCCAAAGCAGACGGTCAAACCCGTTTCCGTAGAATGACGCTTTGTTGCTGGACGGGGGAATGAGAAATCGGTCCATTCCCGTCACAGCCAGCTTTTCGTTTTCCCTCGCGTCAAGCTTGTTCTGAGAAACTGTTTCGTCATATTCTCTTTCTTCCCGAATTCGTTTCAAGATCACTTCGCCGTCATTGCCGTAGCTGTACCAGTTTAGGGAACCGTGCGGCTTGATGATCTGCATGCTATTCCTGCATGGGAGGTTTTCGGAGAAATCAATCCACCTTGTCATGGACGCAGCCTCGGGTCGTGGATACACTACCTCATCGCTTACGATCTGTTTAGCTCGAGCCCCAATGCTCCACAGCAATGCTGGACGCTCCGTGTTGATCGCCATTTCCAACAACGTGTCATAGTTGAACGTAATTATGATTGCGCGCTCATATGCCCATAGATTCACCAGTTGTCGGAGCCAGAGCGGGCATTCCTGCTTACAGCTTTTCACTACGTCATCGTCTAGAACACTGCCGATGGCGTCGATTATCTCCATCGCTTCCGCTCGGCGACGCATGTTCTCATGGTCAGGCAGAAACGGCATATCCTGAGTGCGCATGGACAGCCACTGCTCAAAGGATTCGCCCTCCCTGAACGAAATACTTTCACGGGAAGCCTTGGGCAGCAGGTTCAAAGCTTGCTGCCCAAGAGCGTTCAGCAGTGGCATTTCGTTACAGATTGCCTTGGAGAATCCTGCGCCCAGAATATAAACAGGACGGTGGTCGGTTATGTCTTCTTCACCTGCAGTCATGCCATAGATTTTATAGTAAACAGCCACTTAAGGTCGCGTACTGCAGTTCCCTCCATATCCGTCATATATCGGCGAAGATGCCAGCAAATCGAGCTATACTATGTCGCCGCTTAATTTGGGACGGTGCGCATCTGTCGTCAACGAGGCCTGCGATTCTGTCGATGGCTGTAGGCCGGCTTTGGGGCAGGTCTTTCCGAATGGATAGAATCCCCTATGAGGGGGATGTTGGAAAGAGAAGAAAAAACGAAGGGGAGATGATTATGGGCTCAAAGACCACGGCCTCCCATAAAGCCGTCCCGCCGACCCGAATTTCAAATGGAGGCGTAATTCCAGCATAGAACTGCTGCGTATCGTTGCAATGTTCATGATTCTTGCCCACCATTTCGTCGTCCATAACGGCTATGACGTCAAGAATCTTTCACTGGGACCTGAGAGGATCTTCTTTCAGCTCGTCATGCAGGGTGGTGGCAAAGTGGGCGTCGTCATCTTCTTCACCATCTCCGCGTGGTTCTTCCTCGACAAGGAACAGACCATCAAATCGAACCTCAAGCGCATATGGATTTTGGAACGCGAAGTGCTGTTCTGGAGCCTTGCGCTCATGGCATTCTTTCTGGTTTTCGACCGTGCTGACTTCGGTATGAAAACGATCGTTCGCAGCGTCGCGCCGACCATTATGGGAATGTGGTGGTATGTTACCGCATACGCCACCTTCCTCGCCCTGCTGCCGTTCCTTTCCAAGGGGCTACGCGCCGTTCGGCGAACACATGCATTACGCGCTTGCCATAACGGTGCTGGCGATCTGGGGACTGACAAGCTTCATTCCCGGAACTTCTGGAGTGAACGATAGCGTGTTCGGCTTCATCTACCTATTCATCCTCATCTCCGCGCACAAGTGGTACATGAAGCCGTTCACGCTCAAACAGACTTGGCTGATGACCGGAACCGGACTGGGATTCTTCCTCTTGTACACATGCGCTTCCGTTATGTTATCGTTGTTCGGAATCGATAAGGGCATCTTCATCGCCGGATCGTTCAAGCTGCCCGTCATCATGGTGGGCTTCGACATGTTTCTACTGTTCGACCGGCTTTCCTTCCGCAGCCGGATCATCAACCGCATAGCCCGGTCCGCATTCGCGGTTTACCTGATCACCGATTATCCCGCCACGAGAACATTGCTTTGGAAGCACCTGTTCGTGCTGGAGAACCTTTATCAGCAGCCTTTCGCCATTCTGCAAATCCTCGGCATCCTGTTGACGATCTATTTAGTGTCTGCACTCTGATTGACTTCATGCGTCAAGGACTGTTTGCGGTGACCGTAAGCTGTAGCCGTGGCCGCTGGTTCGAACTGGTGTGGGACGGAGTCGAAAGGCAAATTAAACATCTGCAGGAAGGGCGAACGCTTAGCTGAGCTTGCTAGTGGTGTCAGTGCGGCAGATCATCTGTTACCACTGACGCCACCATTGCGGATGAATGCAATTAACGGGCAAAGCGAAATCGAGATGCCGACTTCTTACAGGTATCACAACGACAAAGCGACGTTCCATCGCAACTATGATGCCAACCGCAAATGTTCTCCCATCATGCCCTTGCCTTGCCTTGCGAAGCCAGATTGTGACGGGAACTGCCGATTAACACGGGAGCAAACCTGCCCATAATGAGATGAACAGTAACGCAGATAGCTACAGTGACAACAGTCACCAGCATCGCATATACAAGATTCGCTCGCAATGCATCTGTATTCATCCCAAGAATTTTCGCCATAACAAAAATCAGCACTCGTTTCACCGGTTCATGCACGCACATGATGGTAAGCGACGCCCTGCCAAGGAACTGCAGCAGCCGGTAGTCGATAGCAACGCAAAGCATGAGCGACGATATAAAACCAAGCAATGCTGCACATAGCATCCAAAATGGATTGCTGGTACTTGCGTCATTGAGGTTGACGCTTAGTCCGGTCAACTCATCGAATACCCTCAGCAGGCCAAGTCCTGCCATACCGATAGCAGCATAGACAGCATGCAACGATGCCTTCGGCTTGGATTTCCGCATGCATGGCATGAGAAAACGACTCAGCAAGTAGCCAATGCAATAGAACAGCATGGAGAAAGGCAGGATATCAAGAGCCCAAGGAAGGCGGAGCCGATCAATCGGCAGATCGAAGGAATGCATGGCAATGATTGAGAGAAAGCTGACCGTGGCAAGCGTCGCGGCAACAGCCCAATCATACCGGATCGCTCTCTTTGATTTGACGAAGGTAAAGATTCCAAGGAACAACATCTCCGTGACAAACAGACAGGGCAGGAACCAAAGCACAGCATTCTGCGGATAATTACTGGTTCCGGCACGGGCGAGAAAAATGTTCGTCAACGCATTCGTGACGGAAACACTGCCCCCTCCCCTAAGGCGTCGTTCGATGAGGGCCCAGTACGCGAAAGTCACTATTCCGAAGAACAGATACGGTATGAGAAGTCTTGCAGCCTTCTTCTTAAACGAGTCGAGGAATTGTCTTTCGTGGAACAACATGCCTGAGATGATGAAGAACAATGGCATGTGGAATGAAAAAATCCACGACACCAGACCAGCAGACCATGATGTGTGTCCCAAACAACTAGTAGTATGCCGAAGCCTCGTAGCGAATCGAGTGCAGTCAGTCTAGAGTTTCTCGCCATGACATGTTTCTCTATAGGGCCACTGCGCGAGCAAGATCAACCCATATAATACGCGATTTGCTTTGATCTGATTCATGCGGCATGAGTACTCCATTCCTGATAGTTCGAATTACTTGGAAACAGAAATCGAAAGGCATCGCCTCGACGTTTCCCTATCACGATTAAGAGCAGCAGCTGCAAACAGAGCCACATTCATGATATTAGGTGGATAATAGAATGACTGATCCACACAGAAGGCACAGAATACACATAGGATGCCGATAGCGATAGTACGGCTGCTGCGACGCTGCCAACAACACCAAACGATGTACAGCAGTCCACCATAGAACGCAGCAGTCGAAACAATGCCGAACATGAAAAAGAACTCCGGCAATCCCTCTCCACCGATATCAGTGTGGGGACTCCGACCAGACAACAACTGTCTGAGAACCTGCCCTCCATCCATGTGCGAGATAACTTCGAAGCTGTGCGACCACTGATTGGTCCTTCCGCTGGCTGTAGGATCAGCCAGTGTCTGTTTAACTAGCCTGTCAATAAATTGATTGATAATGGTGCGTTGAGCAAGAAGATAAACAATTCCAAACGCCAGGATAGTGCCACTGATACTCAGCGTCATGCCACGTTTACGTGGAGGTAACTGCTTGATAAATTGTACAAGAAGAATAATCAAGAATAGGAGAAAGGGAATCTGAATAGATCGTGAGCCACTGAGCATGATTCCAATCAAGCCTAGACTGAGAGCAAAATATTGACCGATTTTCCAGAATCTCGAAGATTGAGCACTCGTCAGCATGAAAGAAATTCCCAAGGCATTGAAAATGCCTAGCGAGTTACCGTTCTGATAAGTCGAAATAATCTTCTCGGCAGTGCCATCAGCTTTAAGCCCAATAGGCTTATCATCAATGCTTTGTCCTAATGTATAAGTAAGTCCCGCGACCGAGGTGTTCTCAATACCAGCAAAATACTGTATCAGTCCGTATACATTGACAATAATCAAGGAACATATAATAATTTGAGAGAATCTTTTTGAGGTTATTCTTGTCGCCGCAATTCCTGCCAGAGGGGATCCCACGACAACAATCATCTGTGAGAGTCTAAAGGCATCCATCCCCTGGGCCACGGCCATAAGCATGGATAACACACCAAACACAAACAAGGTTCCATAGGCTACAGCCAATCCGCGAAACCTCTGCATCATCAATAAGGTCTGATTCGGATGACGAAGAATCACATACGCCGTAAGCAGTAGGTTCAATGTCAAAGGCAAACCAGCGACCTGTGCCCCGGCTTTAGGCAAAGCAGTAGTGATGAAAATATACAGCGCGTCCACCGTAACTCCTTACTAATGCTTACTTATTGATAAATAAACATAATTAGCGAACATGACTTAGGATTGCAAAGCATCAGAAACAGTATGCACAGACAGACCTATTTCAAAAATACTGCCGAGGAAAATATCATTGTCCGCAATCCTATCTTTATTAATGCTGAGATTTGAGATTACGTCACCCCAGTATTGATACGAACGATGAATATCGACAGGATGAATCAACGAGTCGACAACAGTAGCTTCTTCTGGTATAGAGTCAGAGATAACACAGGGGAGACCCGCAGCTTGAGCCTCAAGGAGTACAATACCAAGTCCCTCGAATCTGGAAGGCAAACAGAAAACATCCATTGCCCGATAAAAAGGAGCGGCGTCATCCACTGTCCCTGTAAGGATAACGGAATCATCAATATCTAACTCATGAATTAATTGTTCGCATCGTTCTTTCATAACGCCATTCCCGACAAGAAGCAGATATGAATTTGGTCTAACACGATGCACTTCAGAAAAAGCCCGTATTACCAGTTCGGGATTTTTCTGAAACTGCAACCGCCCGACAAAGCCTATAACTAAAGCGTTTTCATCGATGCCGTAGCGATTGCGAATCTCACGTCGTTTTGCTTCGTTATATCTGAAAGACTTTGCATCGATGGCATTAGGAACAAACAGATACTTCTCACTATCAAGTATTTTGTTGTTATAAAAATATAAGCCTGCCTCACGTGAGCAAGCCCAATAATCTGTCGCTAACCTTGCTGCTTCTTTCTTCAATGATTGATGAAAGACTCCTTTCACCAATCCAATTATTCCAGGATACATATTCGCGGAATTGTGACTGTGTAAGATTCTTTTTTTGATTCCATATTTTTCCGCATAACGCAATTCATCTATATGAAGCAACATCGAAGCGTTATGCCAAAGAACATCGTATCTCCAAGCATTCTTCGAAAAGAAATCTTGCATGTCAGAACGTGCTTTTTGAGGGTTTTTACCGTATCTTGCACCACAATAGACATGGCATCCCAAAGCCTCGAGTTCTTTCTGATATGCGCACCCAGTGTTACTGCAATAAAAATCAAATTTGATAGACCCTTGGAGTTTGCTTACATAGTTATATATGAAAGCCTCAACGCCTCCATGATTTGGCGTCATCCCAGTTATGAGAACATGCTTCATAAAGCTACTTCACCATGCTTTCGCAATACGACAAAAAATCTTGAAAGTCAGAGAAAAGAGGTTCAGTGGACTTAAATCTCTTTTCACTAAGGTCGAAAGAATCGTTAAGAAAGAGCGTATCTTTAAATATCGGATCCAGCTGACTGATATCACGACCGCTAAACAACCAATAGAACTCACGGAGAGCCTCTGGCTTTGGAAGATGACCATACGTTCTAATGTACTCACACACTAAGGAGACGGCTTCTTCCTTTTGTGCTTCTTGCCTCTTACGATAGAACTCCTCAAGGCTCATTAGCTTTTTGGCGGGAACTCCGGCGTATACGGCATTCCCCTCCAACTTCTTGGATACAACTGATCCTGCTCCGAGAATCGTGTTATCGTCGATGTAGGCTCCCTTGAGGATTAGGCTTTTTTGCCCAATAAAAACATTGTTACCTATATGAACTTTCCCGCATGACCCCAGTACATCTCCATATTGGTGTTCTAATACGGACCAGCTGTAATCATGCTGAAGTATGGAGCAATCAGCCGTAATATGCACGTTGTCGCCAATTTCGATCATCCAAGGCCTTTGAGTGTCAACCCTGATAGTCCATGGAGAATAGAAATGGACGTTCTTTCCTACAGCTACACCTTGTTGCCGAAGCCATCTAGCATAGGATTTCTCGTCGCTCTTATGCCCATAAACTATTTTTGCTGCCGCTTTCTTGAGCCACATCATCTGATTCTCCTTGGATGCAGTTTCTTATAAAACTTGAAAATGGTTTTGTACACAGCTGGGCTTTTTTTCAGCAGTAAAATTTGTATTTTTCTAATTTTTCCTATCTGTACAGAAGAAAAAATTATATTTTGATTATTAACGATATACGTTATCACCTGCTTTTTAAACAACTTCCAATTGGGAAGCTCCGTATTGTTTGCCACAATCACTTGATCCCATATACCCATCATGACTAGGAGGCAACCATAAAGGGCAAACGGTAGAGCATTTGGATATTTCTTCCTTACTAAATCAACCATCTCCAAAGCCTGATCGGCTGCAAAAGAGCTAACAGAGGAAACTGCGTTCGAGAGTGTTCCTTGAGACTGTCTATAGTAATATTTCGGAGTCGAATCGTATACTATTTTTCTAGCTCTGTCGAGCAGTTTGTACGAAAAACCATAATCTTCGTCACGTACCACGTTTTCAGGGAAGCAAATTTCATTCAATAGTTCTCTTTTAACTAGTTTGTCCCATGCTGCAATACCAAAATAGCCAGGAAGGTTAATATACTTAAAAGCCTCTTCTGTATTCAATACGAGATATTGTCCCTGAACAAGATGCTTGGTAGATATTGATCCATCTTCATAGACATGTGCACTAGAAGTAAACGCAATATCGGCATCTTCCTTTTGCAAGTTTGTTAACATTGATTCGTACATATCTGAAGCAATATAGTCATCAGAATCCACAAATCCGATAAAGGCGCCATGTGCCCTTTCCAAACCAGCATTTCTAGCCGAAGACAACCCTCCATTGTGTTTATGAATCACAAAGACTCTATCGTCCTTTTGCGCAAAAGAGTCGCATATTTGTGGGCATCTATCTGGAGAACCATCATCAACTAGGATGATCTCTAAATTTCGATACGTTTGGTCGACGATTGACTGTATACAACGGTCAAGATAGCGCTCAACCTTGTACACAGGAACAATCACTGAAATCAGGGGGAGATCTTCAGTTCGGGTTTTCTCAGGCATGGCAGATGGATTAGTACTCATGCTGTGTACTTCCTCCTTGTGAATATCAGAGTAATAAGAGGCTTAAGTTCATAACATTGCACGAATGCAATAAGCAACAGACAAATCGATGACCAGAATAGATAATGGTTACATTGATTCGAGGTTACCAAGGACTGGACAGTAAGCAGCGTCATGGTAATGGCCGTAGGAATCGGCCTCATATTGATGGACATCAGACGACGCACATCAATCACACGAACCACGAAAATCACCAAGCTACCGGCAAACACGCCGAATGCAGCAGCTGAAATACCCCAGTCATGTACGAGGACAGCGGTAAATGCGAGGCATGCTACGGCTCCCACAACTGTTGCCACAAGTAACGGCTTTGTACGCATATAAGCCTGATAAATCGTGCCAAGAAAGTTGTTGATAGCACTAAGATAAAAGGCAAGCACAAGAATGGATATAAGAGGCCATGCCGAGTAAAACTGGCGCTGCATAAGCACCCTAGCGATGAACGGAGAGAGTGTGATTACCAATGCGCTTCCTACCGACATCAGGGCATGGTACACACGCCAGATTACATCATAGAAATGCTTGAGCCCAGAGCTCTTAAACTCTTGGAACGCGGAAAGCTGCCAAGCCTGTTGAACAATCTGTTGAAGCACATTAAGCAAATTAGGAATCTTTGAAGCTGCAGCATACAAACCAGAAGCGGAAATACCCAGTACACCTGTAATAATGAAACGACTAACCGTCGTCTGAATCTGGTTGCACAATGAATTCGGAGCCAATGGCAGCGAGTAGCGCCAAAGCTGCTTACGAAGAGACGCGTTGTTTCGCCATACTGTAAAATCGATAAACTGATACTGCTTACCGGCGAAAAGATATACCAGGATCGCTGAACCATTGCCTACGATATAAGAGTAGAAATACCCCATAAGACCGAGATTCATTCCGGCAATCAACGCATAAGCAAGCACGCCCATAATAAGCGCAGACAATATTGAGGCGTAAGCAATGAGTTTCATCTGATCCATAGCCCTAGCGACAGTACCCATCACAGAGGGAAAACACAACGCCGCATAGGACAACAAGAACCAAATTTTATATCTACCTAATCCACCAAAAATAGGCAAATCAAATACTGGCAGAATAATTGCCAAAAGCACACAGCTTGCCAACATGACCAGCATGGTTTCGGTAATATAAAACGCGGCTTTTGACTTATCATCAAGCGTAAAACGGAGCATGCCCTCGCTGATGAGCAGAGTTAGTACAGGGAATAATGTGGTCACCATGATGGTAGCCATGTCCATGATGCCGTATTCCTCTGTAGATAGGTACAGGGTATACAACGGCATCAGTATGAATGCCATCAGTTTGGTAGCTACTGCGCTGAGTCCGAAGATGCCGACATTGACTAGCAGATTCTTGTACTTACCCACGTAGTCACCTCAGACGAATGGCTAATTGTGCCATGTATGTTTCTTTATTAAATTCGGAACGTAATGCTGTTTTATGCGCGCCCATGGCATCACGTTCGTCGGAGTCTCGAGCAATCTTTGTCATAGCATCAGCAAGCTGGTCAATAAGTTGATCGCCACGCTCAAGGATGATGGCTGACTGCCCATCGGCGTATTCGGGGATGCCTCCGGAACGAGTGGTGATGAGCGGCTTACCAGAAACCAAGCTTTCGATTACCGCGAGGGGTGCTGGATCGTCCCAAATTGACGGCAATACGCATATATCGGCCATGGCATAAATAGCTGGCATATCTTCGTAATTCACAAAGCCAGTGAAGATGATTCGATCCTTCACAACAGGATTTGAAGCTAAATCGCGAAGTTTCTGTTCAAATGGACTCACGATATTCGAATTAAAGAAGAAAGCTCCGGCAACAACCAGCTTGGCATTGGGAACTTTCTGCGCTACTTCAGTAAACGCTTTCAATAGTTCTTCAGCGCCTTTTTCCGGAGTAAGACGCCCGGAAAACAGGAAAACAATATCATTCTCGGCTATATTGAATTTCTTTCGAAATTCAATCGCCTTGCTATTAGCCTCCTCCGAACCAAACCGGCTTGTGTCGACGCCATTACGCCATACAGCTTTCTGATCTTCGCGCAGACCAGGCTCACCATGCTCTCTTAAATACGTGTCAAGCGTGCCAACAATATATTTGGAAACTCCAAGTACTTTTTTGACTTTGGAAATCTCTTTAATGCAGCCGAAATCATTAAGAACTTCGTTATGCAGGTGGTAATACACTTTTCCCGCATATCGCTCGGAATTACCGTGCTTCTGCATGGTCATGAACAATGTTGCGTGGTTTTCGATCATTATCTTGTCGAAAGCTGGGCCGCCATTCTTTGCGGGCTGTGCGAGCTTCTTGGAAACCTTGTTGATATACCACAGGCGTTGCGCAATATACCGATAGCTCATGAGCTTCTTTTTGTGGAGCACATGCTTGGCTGCCCAATAAATGCAACGATCCGCCGCGCGAACCAGCAATGGCGTCTTGATAAAGCAGAAATCAGTATGCTTGAAATTACCTTCACCCACGATCTGATCTACGCCGGGTGCCCAAGAAGAAAAAACAGTGAAATCAAAATTCGGAGTCTTCTCATTCTCCTGAACCATCATCATGTCCAATGCTTCGACAGCTCCGCCGAGAACATTCGGTACTGGCAAATAGCCTGAAGTGATTACAGCAACGCGAGGATTCACAGCGTTTCCTCCCATCCATTCGCGCTTTCCGCACTGCTTACGTACAGAGAGGTCAGACGATTCGCACTGGCTGAAATGTCATATTTTTCAGCACATGTGTTTGATGTTTCAATCTGCCGATTCGCTGTTTGCGAGGAAATGTTGAGTACAGTTGAAATCCAAGAAGATTTATTTTCCAAGCTTATGAAAGATGTTTTTCTGGAAATATCGGCTTCGTGCGGAACCTGATCGCTGAGGACACAGGGGCATCCGGCGACCTGGGCTTCGATGGCGACCATGCCGAGACCTTCATAACGGCTCGGCAGACAGAAAGCATCGAACGCCTGGTAAAGGTGGTTGACGTCCGTGCGCTGGCCCAAGAACAGAATGTGGTCACCAATGCCGAGTTCTTGGGCGTGCTGCTGTACGTCTGGTCTGTCTGGACCGTCACCAACGAACGCGAGTATCGTGTCCGGCTTCTGGGGAAGGAGCTCGGCGAGAACGTCGACAAGGAAAGCCTGATTCTTCTGCGGCATGAAACGACCCACATGGCCAATCAGGAACATACCATCGGCTATGCCGAGTTCCTTGCGGGTTTCCTGGCGAAGGACTGGGTCGAAATGGAACTTCTCCAGTTCGATGGCGTTGGGAATCACTGTGAAGTCAGCGTCTCTGCCGAACAGCCATTTTCCGGCGTATTCACTGCATGCGAAACATTCTGTAGGGTAAAGGTTCGAGAGCGGACGCAGTGCAAGCTTCATCAGGTTCTTGGCAAACTCGCCCTTGCCCATCGTGGAATGCGAGTGGGCGATACGGACCGGCACTCCAGCCTTTTTGGCCGCAGACAATGGGAATACGCTGAGCGTATTGATGTGGCTGTGCACGATCGGCCAGTGTTCCTCATGGAAAAGCCTGACCAATTCCTTGCGGTAGCGAAGGGGATGCTGGTATGGAGGGATGCGAAAAACGCGGCCGCCCAACGCTTTGATTTCCTCTTCTGGAACGCGAGTCGAATCGGCATCCACCAAAAAATCGAACTGCACTTTGCTACGGTCGATATGGCGGTAGTAGTTCATCACTACGGATTCGACACCACCGCCAAGCATTTTTCCCATGACCTGGGCTACGCGAATCGGCACTGGATTACCGTCCTCGAACCGGGACTAAGCCGACATAACGGCCGTTATCGGCTCTTTTTCTCATTCAGAAACGTCCGGAAAACCGACTGAATCAGATTTCAAACACAGTTTTTAAGTCACGAGCAAGCAAAGCGTTCATGGAAAACCTGTGAAGAATACCCCCAAAGTAGGTGACGGGGGCTGGGTGTGTCTGAGGGGGATGCAAAAATCGACCTTGGCAGGTAGTGAACGGGATTGGGTAACTCCTGCGCGGTTTGGGTTGCTCTTGAGAGACACCAATTCGGGGTTCATTTAGAGGGAAAGGACGGGACTCGCATGCCGACCACAGGTCGATCGATTGCAAAAAGAGCCGATAACGGCCGTTACGTCGGTTTGGTTAGTGGTCAGACTGTGCAATCCTCTGCCATGCATAGCGCTTGTGGCACGATTCCGGCACTCTGAATAACTAAGGGGTGACCGGTGATGGTTAATATCGCGATGATAGGTCATAAGCGCATTCCTTCGCGTGAAGGCGGCATTGAGATCGTTGTAGATGAACTAGCTACGCGTATGGCCGCAAAGGGGCATAAGGTCATCGCGTACAATCGCAAGGGACATAATGTTGCGGGCGCCGAATTCGATGGAAACGTTCATTCTGCAAATAAGCCCTTTGTATATAACGGCGTGCGTGTTGTTCCAGTGCCAACTTTCGAAGCGAAAGGTTTGGCGGCGTTGACCTCCTCATTCTTTGCGACGCTGAAAGCCATTGCGGCCAGGCCTGACGTGATCCACTATCATGCCGAAGGTCCCTGCGTCATGCTGCGTCTGGCGCATTGGGCGGGCATTCGCACGGTAGCGACCATTCACGGTCTTGACTGGCAGCGTGCCAAATGGGGCAAGTTCGCCTCCGCATATCTCAAGTTCGGAGAACGTACCGCAGCGAAATGCGCGGATGAAATCATAGTGCTCAGCGAAAGCATGCGGCAGTATTTTCAAGAAAAATATGGTCGCGGTACACATTTCATTCCCAATGGCATTGAATATGGTGAGCCGGTTTCGGCGCAGGAAATTACCGAAAAATATGGTCTTCACAAGAACGACTATGTACTGTTTCTCGGGCGTATTGTTCCCGAGAAAGGCGTGCATTACCTTATCGAGGCGTTCAACAAGCTGAATACGAACAAAAAGCTTGTCATCGCTGGAGGCGCTTCCGACTCCAACGAGTATTACCAGCATATTCAGCAGATGGCTAATCAGGATTCTCGTGTTATTTTGACCGGATTCATACAAGGGCAGGCACTCAAAGAGCTCTATAGCAATGCTTATATTTATGTGCTCCCAAGCGACTTGGAGGGCATGCCGATGAGTCTGCTGGAAGCCATGAGTTACGGTAACTGCTGCCTTACGTCCGACATTCCGGAATGTGCGGAAGTAGTAGAAGGGCACGCAGCGACATTCCATCATGGTTCTGTTGAATCCCTGCGGAAAAAACTTCAGGAATTGCTCGAAAACGATGATCTTGTACAACGTTACAAGGCAAATGCTGCAGATTACATCGTCAGCAAATATAGCTGGGATGACGTCACCGATCAGACACTGAACCTGTATGGGGGAGAGTGAGCATGCGAATTCTCCTAGTGAACAAATATTTCTATCGTAAAGGCGGTGCGGAAACCTATTTCTTCGCGTTAGCTGAAGGATTACGCGCGCTCGGTCATGAGGTTGCATTCTTTTCCATGCAGCACCCGAATAACGAGTCAAGTTATTGGAGTAAATACTTCGTTTCCGAAAAGGATTATGTGGGGGATATTTCCGCTTTCAAGAAAGTTCAGGAAGCTTCCACACTGATTTACTCTTTTGAAGCGAGACGCAAGTTCGAAGCTTTGCTGGAGGAATTCAAGCCAGATGTGATCCACATGAACAATGTGCATCGCCAGCTGACGCTCTCGATTCTTGATGCACCGTATTTGAAGAAACATCATGTGCCGGTGGTGTATACGGCGCATGACTATATTCTGCTATGCCCGGCCTATACGATGGTGAATGGTAGGGGAGAAGTGTGTGATGCCTGCTTGGACAAGCATTTCATACATGCTACGAAGAACGTGTGTGTGAAAGGTTCCCGTGTCAAAAGTGCTTTGGCGACCATGGAAGCAGAGTTCCTGAAACTGCACCACAGTTACGACAAGATCGATTTGATTATTGCTCCGTCTGAGTTCATGAAAAGCAAGCTTGAAGAAGGCGGTTTTGCTGGCAAAGTGGTTGCTTTACAGAATTTCCTGACCGATTCACAGATGGAAATGGCTCGTAAGGTTGCGAATACGCATAAATTCGAGGATGCTGTTGACGGAAAACGACCATATTTCCTGTTCTTCGGGCGACTTTCCAAAGAAAAAGGAATCTTGACGCTGGTTCGAGCCTTTTTGAAGGCTACTGGGCTGACGGCTCCTTATGATTCCGTTGAAAGTGACGGTGCTGTGTGCCACGCGGCTGAAAGTTCTGAAGCTGCGAACGATAAAACTATCCTTCCTTCAAATTGGAATCTCCACATTGTTGGCGATGGACCAGAGCGTCCCGAGATAGAGCGTCTTGTCGCCAATGCAGGATCCGAGGCTGCTTCACGTATTCAGCTTTTGGGCTACAAGTCTGGTGAGGATTTGCAGCGCGAGGTTGGTAACGCCAGGTTTAGCGTGCTGAGCTCCGAATGGCGTGAAAACATGCCCTATTCCGGCTTGGAATCACTCGCCGCTAAAACTCCAGTAATCGGAGCTCGGATTGGCGGTATCCCCGAGTTGGTGGTTGAAGGTGAAACTGGGTTCGCCTTCGAATCCGGGAATGTAAGTGATTTAACTAACGCTCTTATTAAGGCCTCGCACGCGGGCGGGAATGATTATCAAATCATGCAACAAGCCTGCACCAAATACGTGAATGAGCGTTGTGAACAATCACAATACGTTCGACAACTTGAAGATTCTTACAGGAGGATTGCACGTGGCGAATAGGCATAATAGTTTGGAGCGCATTGTTCACCGTGCGTCTGAAGAAATACATGCTTCACGAATGATAGCGAAAGAAACCTCTTTCAGTGAGGGAATAAATGCATTCCGTGCGAAGCTTGACATTCAAGTGATGAACCATAACGGATACCAAGAATCGGATGCAGTTAAAGCTCGTCTGTTGCGTAAGCATGAAGCCGTACTGCGATATTTGGAGAGTCGTTTTGGCGATTATTACGCCTCCTATGACTATGATGCGCCCATACCCCCTATTGCCTCTGATAGGAGCAATAAGATTTGGATGTGCTGGTGGCAGGGACTGGATTCCGCTCCTGAAATTGTAAAGGCATGTGTGGAATCGGTTCGACGTAATGCTGGGGGACGTGAGGTAATTATTATTACGGATAAGAACGTCTCAAACTATGTAAAATTCCCTTCGTGGATTATCAAAAAGATAGATGCAGGGATAATTACTAGAACAAATCTTTCGGATTTGCTGAGATTGAGCTTGCTGGCTTCATATGGTGGAATGTGGCTTGATTCCACCTTCTATTGCGTTGGTTCGCTTGACAAAAGCCTATACAATGGTCCGATTTTCTCGATTAAGAGGCCAGATTATCTGCATGCTTCTGTTGCCGGCGGCATGTTTGCAGGCTATTCGCTGGGTTGTGATGACGATCATAGACGCGCGTTCGCTACGATTCGAGATTTTTTCCTTGAATATTGGCGAAGAAATGATTTTATGGTCGATTATCTTTTGGTGGACTACTTGACTGTTCTCGCTCAGCGTCACGATCCATGGATTGCCGAAGCTTTTAATGAAATTCAGCCAAATAATCCGGACTGTGATGAGCTATTTAAAATTCTTGACCAGCCTTATGACGAGGATATGTGGAAAAGACTCTCAGCTCATACTGATTTGTTCAAGCTTACATGGAAACAAGATTTTCCTGTCGAGCATGATGGAGAAAAAACATTTTATGGAATGTTGGAAGGCATAGGAGATTAATGATATGCCCATCCTTTCAGTTGTCATACCCTGTTATAACGCCTCGTCGACAATCGAAGAGTGCGTTCTGTCGGTCATGGATCAATCGTTAACTGATGTGGAAATAATTGTAGTTGATGATGGATCTACAGATGATTCTTTAGCTATTTGTCGCAGTTTATCCGAGGAAGATGACCGGATTTCCGTTTATACAAAAGAAAATGCTGGACAAGGCATTGCTCGAAATTTTGGCATGTCGCATGCAACAGGGGAATACATAGCTTTTGTTGATGCTGATGATACGTGCAATGTTGAGATGTACAGGGCATTGATTGGTTCAGCTAAAGAATTCGACGCAGATCTCGTTTTCTCGGGGTATAGAGATATTAAAGACGGGGAAGTGGTAGAAGAACATCCAAACATGCGAGAAGTACTCCAAGGCGATGTTGCTATTCGACAACACATGGCCGATCTTATAGCTTCTTCTACGGGGGATGTTGGTTCGCGTTGTGTCGCGGTCTGGGATGGCATATTTAGACTATCCCTGCTAAGAAAAAATGGTATCGAATTCCCTTCGGAAAGAACTGTTTATTCCGAAGATCTTGTATTCAAGCTAAGAGCACTGGAATCGTCCAATATAGTATCTTTCCTTCCGAATAGTTATTATGAATACCATATAAGCGAATCTTCGTATTCAAAATGTGTTGATGTACATGTTATTGACAAGCTTGTCTCAATGTATAGAATGATTGAGTGCGAATTTTCGGAAACGCTCGATGGATTTTGTTTCTCATCAAGAAACGCATCGAGGCTGTTTGCTTCGTTCCGTTTTGCTTTACGCAGCGCACCGTTGGATAAAGGTCGTTTGCCGTTTTTCAGAGCGGTTGTCTCAAATCAGAATCTGCGTAATTGTTTAGCTTTATTCAAGCCGAATTCTTCCTTGGATAAGCTTATATATAAAACATTTATGAAGAAAAAATATATTGTTCTATCTTTCCTATTTTTATGTTTCCAGCTGAAAGGGTATTTAAAATGAAAATTGGTGTCATCACGTTTCACCGCGCTATCAACTACGGTGCTGCACTGCAGACTTACGCACTGCAGAGGGCTATATCTGACCTTGGCTTTGATACCGAGGTAATTGATTACCGGTGTGAGCATATGGAAAATCTGTATAAATTGATTGGCGGTTTCAAGCAGAAAACATTTAAGCAGAATATCAGAGGGTTTATTAATCTTATTCCGTCTTGGAAGAAGATGAATAGTTTCCGCTCTATGATTGCCAGTCATACTAAATTAAGTCCTGTTGTGTATGATTCACAGTCCATCACTACAGCAAATCAACGCTATGATGTATTCATCACCGGAAGTGATCAAGTCTTTAACTACGCTTGTTCAGATTTCGATAAGAATTATTTTCTTTCGTTTGTAAAAGATCCGAGGAAAATAAATTCTTATGCAGCATCTTTCGGAATTAGTGAAATTCCTCAAGAGTACAAGAGTGAATACACGAGGTTGCTTAATAGATTTAATCATCTCTCGGTCCGAGAGGAATCTGGGCGCCGTATCGTTCGTGAATTGACAGGAAAAGATTGCGCATTACATGTTGACCCGGTTTTCCTTTTGGATGCTGCTGAATGGTCGAAGCTCGCGAAAGATCCCGGTATTGATAATTACATTCTTATTTATCGCTTGAATAAATCAAATATTATTGATAATTTTGCCAGAGAGTTGGCAAAGAAGACAGGGAAGAAAGTTATCAATATTGGTCAGGATTTGATTGATAAAGTCAAAAATCCGGATTTTGGAGGTGATCTCAGCACTTCCGTTGAAGAATTCCTTGGTCTATTCAAGCATGCCGATTACGTTGTGACTAATTCTTTCCATGGTACGGCATTTTCTGTAATCTTCAATCGCAAGCTATATGTGGAGACGAAACAGAAAGATTTCAAGAAGAACGATAGAGCAGAGAATTTACTTAAGCTGACTGGTCTCACAGATTCGATTATTGAGACTTTGGATGATTGTAATCTTGACATCGTTCGTGATTTTGAGCATGCGCAGTCCGTACTTTCTAGCGAGAGGGAGTCTGCCTTAGATTATCTCCGGGGAATTTGTTCCAATGAATAGTCTGATATATAAGTTAAGAATATGGCTGAGAACAACTCCAATTGAAAATTACTTTATTCCAAGCATATTACTTATATTAGTTTTTTCTACTGATAATAAACTGATATTTATCACGAGACAATTAGCTAATGTTCTTACAGTTGCTATCTTCTGTTTTGTGTTGATGTCGAAAAGAAAGTGTAGTTTATCTTCTGTCGTAGAGAAAATTTATACGGTTTTTTTCTTACTTATCTGCATAAGTTTTCTCTACACAGATGATCGCTTAACTTATACTAAGTATTTTCCTTACGTCCTTGCTGTCTTTTCTTTGACGCTTTTTAAATTTGATAGCACCTTTTTTAGTTGTCTCATTAAGCAGTTCGAGTTTCTGTTCTGGATATTTATCTTTTCGATGTATCTAGAGCTATTGGCTCCTAATTTGTTTGCCTCACTTTTCGGTTTTCTCGATCTTGGAAGTAGTCGATCTGCGGTTTCAGTTAACACTGGTGGTGCTATTTCGGGACTAGCTTATGAAAAAGGTTATGCAGCGTTTCTATGCAACATGGGACTAGGTGTGCTTTTTGCAAAGCTTTTTGTCAGAGGCTTTACCCTAACTAGATTGTTCCAAATCGTTGGTGTCTTTGCTGCATTAATGATGACGGGTAAAAGAACTTTGTTTCTTATTCCCGTAATGGGGCTTATCGTATTTGCATTATTCTTCTCCAAGAAGCACAAAATTTCAATTGCTCTTGGTCTATCCTTTGTACTCGTTGCGTCATTGACAATAGCTGATTCGCTTATTCCTCAAGTATCTCTAGTGCTTGACAGGTTGTTTGCAGATAACGGCGATCCCTTGAGCGGTAGACAGGTTATTTGGACATATGCCATGCAGATGTTTGAAGCATCTCCACTTATCGGTAGAGGATTCCTTTCATTTAATGCTTACATAAATGCTCAAGGCTTCCGTTATTATGGGTTGCTTTGGAGCTATCAAGCCCATAACGTTTATCTACAGCTTCTTGCTGAGCTTGGTATTGCTGGCCTTTTGTTATTCGTTGTCTTGCTTTCCACACTTGTTTATGGTCTAATTCGCAGTTTTTTAAGTTGGAAAGATATGCAAGGCCTGGAACCTGTCATTCTTCTTACTGCAGTATATTGGATCATTCTTATAGCCGTATACAGCTTAACCGGCAATACCATCTACTATTCGTGTCAATTTGTGGTGCTCGGCATTTGTATAGCTATATATCAGACTTTCAATAAGAAAGCGTTGCAGAAAAATGGAACCACTTGTTAGTATTATTACCCCAGCTTTTAACGCCTCTAGGTATCTTGTTTCTTTCTTTGAATCTGTATTGAATCAGGATTACTCCAACTATGAATTGATCTTCATAAACGATGGTTCAACTGATGATACAGCGCAAATTGCGCTACGATACAAAAAAAGTTTTGAAGAAAAGGGACATCGATTCGTTTATCTTGCAAAAGAAAATGGCGGACAGGCTGCTGCCCTTAATACTGGTTTCCCATATATGAAAGGCAAGTACTTTATCTGGCCCGATTCAGATGATACTTTATGCTCCGATAACCTGTCAGCCAAAGTTGATTTTATGGAAGAGAATCCGAGTATTGATCTTGGTATCGCATGGGCAAAACATGTGGATGAGAACGGTAGTGATTTAGGCATTCTAAAAAGAATACCTGTGGAAAATGATGATTTGTTCCGTGATTTACTTGTCAGTAATAACGTACAGTTCTGTCCAGGTATCTATATTATCAGAACTTCCACTTTTAAAAAGTGTTATCCTAACTTACATATTGATGAGAGCCGCGCTGGACAAAATTATCAGCTTCTTCTTCCTATAGCGTATAGATATAATTACGCTTATATTAATAAAGTTCTATACACATATATTCTGCATCCTACTAGTCATTCAAATTCTAAACAGCATGGTGAACAAGCTCAGTTGGAACGTTTTGAGAGACAAGAACGTCTTTTGTTGAGACTGATAGATCATATATGTATACAAGACGATAAAGCTGAAATGAGCACTTTGGTCAGGCAGCATTTTCAAGGCATTTATCTGAGAATTGCCAACGAACATATTGATAGAAGAAAAGCTGCGGACTCCATTTATTCGTTATGCCGCATGCGTTGTGTGAGTTACAAGGATATCATCTACGCGTTTGCAACTTTTGTTGGGGTTAAGCTTAAGTAAGGGGTGAGCGTTTTGGGAAGAACAAGCAAATTTGTTCTCAATGCGGTATCGACTGCGCTTCTTCAAGTAGTAACTATGGTAGCAGGGTTTATTACACCCCGTTTCCTGTTAGTCGCTTATGGGTCAGATATTAATGGTCTTATTTCATCCATTAATCAGTTCATTGTTTACTTTAATCTTGTAGAGGCCGGGCTGTCAAGTGCTGCTGTTTATTCATTATATAAACCAATAGCTGAGCACGATTATAACCAGATCAATCGTGTTGTTGTTGCTGCGCGGAATTTCTATGTCAAGTCTGGCTTTATCTTTGTCGGCCTTGTTTTTCTGCTTGCCTTTGTGTACCCTTGGATAACGCATACAGAGGTACTGGACAAAGGAACGGTTTTTTGTCTGGTCCTTGTACTCGGAGTAAATGGAGCTCTCGAATTTTTCACTCTGGCAAAATATAGAGCTTTATTGACGGCGGATCAAAAAACTTATGTAATCTCCACAGCATCAATTGTTTATACAATCCTTAATACTCTCATTGTTGTTGTTCTATCGACTTTGAGAGTCGACATATTGCTCCTTCGAATCGTCGCCCTAATTTCCATATTTGCTAGAAGTTTAATCTTATATCTCTATATAAAGATACACTATAAGTTTATTGATTATAAAGTAGTACCAGATAACTCCGCCATGGATAAGCGTTGGAGTGCATTGTACCTGCAGGTTGTGCAGACTGTCCAAAATGCTTCTCCTGCTGTATTGACTACGTTATTCTCTACACTGAAGATGGTCAGTGTTTATTCTGTCTATAATATGGTGCTCGCTGGAATCAATGGTGTAATGTCGGTGTTTTCTACTGGAGTATCTGCTGGCTTCGGAGAACTCTTAGTGAAAAAAGACATGAAAGCGTTCGATAAAGCATATAAAGACTTTGAATACCTATATTATATGGCGATGAGCATAGTATACGGTGTTACGATGGCAACAATTCTTCCATTTATTCAGGTGTATACAAAAGGTGTTAATGATGTTCAGTACGTGAATATTGTTTTTGCTGTGCTGTTCGTCCTCAATGGGGTTCTTTATAATTTAAAAACACCTCAAGGAATGCTAGTGATTGCAGCTGGTCTCTACAAGGAAACACGGATTCAGAGCACCATTCAGGCGAGTATTCTGGTTGTTGGCGGTGTTATCCTTGGCTATTCATTTGGTCTTACGGGTGTTCTGGTTGCCTCTTGCTTGTCTAATTTCTATAGATGTGTTGATTTGCTTTTCTTCATTCCGAAGAATGTTACGCATCTTCCGATTCTTCCTTCATTACGGCGAATGGTGGAGACGCTGGTGGTCATTATTCTAATATGTGCCGCTTCATGGCTCTGCCTTCCGTTCCGTCCGAACACTTTGATGACTTGGGTGGGTTATGCTTTCTGCAATCTTGTGTTGGCGGTTCTGTTGGTGACGCTGTTCCATGTTCTCTTTGAACGATCAAATATTCATATTGTTGTTGACAGGGTTCGTTCGATTTTTAAGAGAAAATAATACATGGATTAGTAAAGCATATTTTATGAATATATTCCCAATTAATAGCTGTCTCGCTTCCTTGTTATAGCATGATTAACGAATGCTGAGGGTGTGAATTTCAGTTTGATGATAATATGGGCATATATTCTTAATTGAAGGGAAAGGATACTCAGATGAATATTAAAGATAAAGTTAAAAAAATAACTCCAAATTTTTTATTGGAGAGAAAACAATGGCTGCGTTTAAAGCGTGAGTCGTTTGATCAACTGAAACGTTTCTATAATGCCATTACGAATGATGGCAATAAAAATGTAAATCATTACATCGCCAAGGTAACGTTCTACAGTCATCAAATCGAAAAAGGATTAAGCCATAGTGATTTCCGCTATGGATTTGGAAAGTCAGCTTTAATGAATCTTTCCTCAGCCTTAAAAGATTTGAAGCGATGTGATTCTAACTACCCTGAATGTGCGGCTTATCAGAGTGCTGTATCGGCATTACAAGAATACCGCTACAGGCATGAAAATGCTGGTTATCAAATAGATGATATGATTGCGCTTTTCCCCTCGGACATTTGGAATGACGCTTCTGCATCAACTTCTGTTAATGGTGGAAGTGTCCCGGTTAAAGCCATATTGAAAGATGGGAATGCAACCATTCCCTTTGAGAACCTGTTCCTAAACCGTAGATCAGTACGTGAATTTTCTGATAGTCCTCTCACTGAAACCGAGATTCAACATGTGGTTGAAGTGGCTACGAAAGCGCCGTCGGTCTGTAACCGTCAGCCGGTTCGCGTGTACGCGATTACAAATAAATCTATAATTGAGAAAGCGTTGAAGCTGCAAGGAGGCTTTAATGGGTATAAGGTTCCCCCGGCTTTGTTCTTGATTACAGCTGACAATGAAGCTTTTCTTTCGATAAGTGAACACAATGAAGGTTTTGTTGACGGTGGTCTTTTCTCCATGGCCTTACTCATGGCTATGGAGGCTAATAAAATCGCTGCATGTCCTCTAAACACCATGTTCTCAAAACAGATTGATCAACAGACACGCAATATAATCGGAGTTCCTGAAAATGAGTTTTTGATTATGTATATTGCGGCCGGACATTTTCCTGATGAAACACATACATGTATTTCTAAACGATATCCTGTTCAGGATATTCTTACTATCGTCAAATAGTGTATTTTGAAATACAGTACAAGGTTCATTTCTATGCTTCATAACAGTTCATCTCCAGAATTGTGATAATTAAGTACTATCTACTACTTATTTTTTTGCGTGATTGGCATGTCGAAGAGAAAGGTTAACAAATGACCGGAGTCAAAAATGATGAGCTCCATACTATCGAACGTGTGATATCGTCTCCTGACGCGGATGCAATTGGAGGCGCGGCCACATACTGCGTAGGATGCGGTTCATGTGCAGTAATAGATCCGGCATTTCGCATTGCAAAAAATGCAGATGGTTGCTATCGAGCCAGTGTTGTCGGCGAGCCTCGTGATTGGACTGCGGCGGAGCGTGTTTGCCCATTCGCGTCCTCGGTAGACGAAAACCAGCTCGGGGAGGAGCTGTTTAGCAAACAGTCTGGCGTTAAGTATGACCAGCATCTAGGTTATTACCTGAGTGCTTATGCCGGATACGTGGCTGTCGACGGTTGGCGTTCCCGGGGTACTTCCGGTGGCATGATCAGTTGGCTGGCTGCTAAAATGCTTCAGGACGGGCTTGTAGATGCGGTCATTCACGCCAAGGATGGTCCTGATCCTAAGAATATGTACACTATCCAGATTTCCCGTACTGTTGATGAGATTAAAGCGGGTGCAAAAGCGAAGTATTATCCTATTGAACTCAGCGAGGCCATTAAACAGGTACGTGAGCACGAAGGGCGTTACTTGTTTATCGGCCTTCCGTGCTTTGTCAAGGCCGTACGGCTTTTACGTCGTGAAGATCCTGTGCTAATGAAGCGCATTCCCTATTGCATCGGCTTAATATGCGGACATTTGAAATCTGATTTCTTTGGCCAAGCCGAAGCGTGGGAATCGGGCGTGCCCCTTGACAAGATTGCACGTGTGGACTTCCGACACAAGACTCCCGGCACACGTGCCTCGGATTATGCAATTGAGGTACGTCGTACGGATAAGGATGAACCTATTGTCAAGCGCATTGCTGAATTGTCTACCGCGAACTGGGGGCTTGGCTATTTCAAATACAATGCGTGTGATTACTGCGATGATGTGCTTGCCGAGACCGCTGACGCGACTTTCGGAGATGCATGGATTCCTAAATATGTGTCGGATGACAAAGGTTGTAATGTTATCATTATCCGGAATCAAGCCATTCAGGATTTGCTTAACCGGTATAGGAATGAGCTTGTCCTGCATGATTCGGATGCGACGGAAGTCTATCAATCACAGTCCAGCGGATTCCGCCATCGCCGCCAAGGTTTAGCTGAGCGTCTGTACATCCACCAACAGCGCGGCGAATGGACGCCTACCAAACGTATTAAGCCGTCCCTTGATGGTATTCCTGAACGACGTCAGCGGGTTTACGCAATGCGCACCACATTGAAAAATGAAAGTTTTGTAGCGTTCCATGAGGCCGTCAAAGCCGGGGATTTCGCCGTGTTCAACAAGCATATGAAACCCCTTGAACGTAAGTACTGGCGCGTTAGCATCCCCTTCAAAAAGCGTATGATGAACCTCGTCAGACGTGTCATTAATAAGCTCAGGCGCATCATCAAAAAGCTTTGATTATCGCTTTCAAGGAATTCTGTCACTCCAATACTGGTGGCCGAAATGAATCTGCATCTGTAAAGATAACAAACTGGTGCTGAGGCTGCATGGCTATTTCCCAGAAAACGTCTGCAGCCTCCTATCACGAGGTTGTCTGGTGCGGACGTTGGTAGTGCCCGCGCCCTTTCTTCTATTTCCCCGTAGACTTTCTTGAACTTGTTGCTCAACGTCTGCGAGCGGATACCCTCGCATACATTCGGGCACTACCTTCGTTTTGTCTCGGCTGGACAATCAGCATTTCGCTATCATCGATGTGAGTAGGGGTCTTGACAGAAGAGGGGTCAAGACCCCTGTATTGTTTATTATCAAAAGTGTGATTACGATTATGCCTTAAATGAGATGCTTCGTTTCCACAGCAGGTCGAACCAGTGCCTGCGTCGCCGGTCGATAGTAAAGGCGAATAGTGCTTGACGAGCGAAATCAATCAGGATACAGACCGCGTAAATCGTGAGCAGTATGCCGAGGATCTGCAGGATCGCCAATGGCTGCTGGTACAGGTTCTGCAGATTGAACAACTTGACCCAGAGCAGTTTTTCGGATGCGGCATAGTCGGTGATCAGGTACACGGCGAACGCGGATTGCGCGATCCGGTTGATGGTTCGATTGTGGAAGGTGACGCGGTCGAACAGCAGAAACATGCCGAAGCCGACCATGATGACGGGCAATCGCCAATCGCCGGTGATATATATTCCCATGTCGTGCCCGAGCAGCGACAATGTTATGGAGGCGCAGGTGTACAACAGGAAAAAACCGAGACCTGTGCCAATCATCAGCCAGACCTGTCTGGTGGTGAACGGTTTCATGTACCACTTATAAGCAGAAATCAGAATGAACAGGTAGATGAATCCGAGGAAGCCGTCGTTGATTCCTATCATTCCGGGGATGAAGCTGGTCAATCCCCATATGACCAGCACGGTCGCGGCCAGCGAGAGGTGGTATTCGCGGCCGGGTGCCTTCAATCCCTTGGCCAGGAAGGGGAGGAGCGCCAGAAATATGGCGTAGGCGGTGGCGTACCACCATACGCCCATGCTCAACGGCATGACGCTTTTCACCATGAGTTTCATACTGAGATCGGCTCGGTCGAACACGAGGTAGAACGTTACGAGGATAAGACTTCAGAACAGGAGCTCGCGTTCCATGATCCACACGCGTTTCAGGTTGGATTTGATGGTCTGTTCCTTGTCGAGGAAGAACCATGCGGAGATGGAGAAGAAGATGACCACGCCGACCTTGCCGCAGCCGGCCATGGCAAGCTGGAAGAAGATCCGTTCCGGTTTCAGGGGGAGTTTCAGCACGTCGTAGCCGTTATGGACGATGAAGTGATGGGCGAGAATCATGAACATCGCGATGATGCGCAACAGCTCGATACTGGAGTTCCGCCCCTCCCCATTTGCGATTCGGGAATGCGCCGGTGCGCTGTGTTTGGCGCTCATACCGCCGTTGTTCTCCGTGGTCTGGTTCTTCTCGCTCACAATTCTCCTCTAGTCTGTGGTCTCTCTTCCCTCCCCCGAATCCTACGTACCCAGACCGACTGGGATATTTTACGAAAAGATAAAATCGAACAAATGTTTGAGTGTGTGGTATGCTGCCGTTGAGGATTAGATAGGTGTGAGTCGGAGAATGGGGATATTGTCTCGGCGGGGAAGAGATTAATGTATGAACTATATTCGGCAAGAGGTTGGTGGAATGATTAAAGCCATTGGAACTTTTTTGAATACCGAACATCCGGGGCTTACCAATGTTTCAGACATATTTACAGTTGGTATTTCCGTGATTTCCATCGTTATTGCTTTTATGTCATATGACTATGTGAAGAATCATGACCAGCAGATTGCCAAATTTGAACAAGCGAATGAGATATCGTCTTGGGTGGTACATGATTCGAAAGGCGGCGTTCAGATGGTGGAGAATTCTCCATTAATGAAGGTTTCCGTCAATAATGGTTCGGATCAGCCGATCTATGATGTCGTTTTAACTTCTGGAACATATCAAGGGGCTGGTGCCGATTATTTGAGCGGGACAAATAATACTGTTTGTGTAGGTACCGTTCCTCCTGGGAGATTTACGACTTATGTTCCTTATCCGGGCGAAGGAATGCATGTTCGTGTTGAATCGGTTATTGCCTTTCGAGACAATAAGGGTAACAACTGGATTCGCAACGCCAAAGGCGTTCTTTCTGAAATCAAAATGAATTCGTATGAATATCTCAAACTAGATCTTCCTCCAGATAATTGGCAATCCCTCGAGTCGGAATGACGAGACAAAATATTGGTGGTGTGCTGTTGGCGTTATCGGATCAGTTGCCCGCTTGCCGACGGTTCATTCGGCATCAAACGCATTCCATGGCGTACGCCATTGCGGATTCTCATCGCTTCCTACTGGTTCTCCTTCGGCGTGGGCGTGGTGCAATGGCTAGCCATCCATCTGCATATCAAGCCGTTGACCGACTATTTCGCGCACCTCATGTACCGGCAGTACATCAATGAAAGCTCGGTGTGGGGCGGTGGTCGCCCGCAGTTTCTGTTCGCGGAGCCCAGCTATATCGGCATGCATCTGTTCGGCGTATTGCTGCCGCTTATGTGGCTTATGCGTGGGCTATGCCAAGCGGTTGCGCAACCTCATCGTTGTGTATGCGATTGGCGCTGTGCTAATGCAGGCCGGCACCCGGATCGTTCTTGATTCGGTGGTGGCGTTGCTGGTTGCCATTATTGTGCATAATTCGTGGTGCGACAAGAAACAGCGTGTGCGTGGTATTGCTCAGCTGCTGGGTGCGGTTATGCTTGGTCTGCTGGGCGTGCTTGCCGATTCCCGACTATCTTCGATTGCGGAAAACGGTGCCGAAGAAGACGGATCGTTCTTCGCGCGAATCTACCAGAGTCTTGACCCGATATGCGGGCTGCTCGCCCATCCGTGGACGGTGCTTACCGGATATGGCGCCGGCAACATCATCAACGCGGTATGGGCCGGCGCGAAGCATGCGGGACGATTGTTGAATGGCCTGGGCATGAATGGAAGTGCTGCGGTGGGATTCGCGGCTGGCATTAGCAATCATTCGGGTAGGCAATGTTCGACTGTTCAGGTTTTTGAGCCTTGCCGCTCTGGAGCTGCCATAAGCGAAATGAGACGTGTTTCGTTGCTGAGGGTGCAGTGGTCGCGGCCTGTTCGGACCGCAGCTCCTCGATACTTATATGCAAGACGGCAGTCGATGGCCGTCTATGCTGGGTGAAGTGATCTGAAGTGATCTGAAATGATTTTACAAGCTGCGGATTTGCGAGCCGAACGGCCACAAGGCCAGCTTGGCCATCTTGAATGATTGAATGCCGAACGGAATACCAATAATGGTAATGCAGTTGAGTAGCCCGGCGAACACATAGCCTATTGCCATCCACAAACCGGCCAGTACGAACCAGATGATGTTGATCAGCACGGATCCCACGCCGCCGCCATACTCCACGGTCTTACCGAACGGGGTCAACGTGAGCCCCGCCATCTTGAACGCCTGAATACCCAGTGGAATGCCCACAATGGTGATGCACAACACCAAACCGATAATGGCCCAGCTGGCGGCGAGCAACAACCCGCCCAGAATCAGCCACAGAATATTACCAATAAGTCGCATACGCACATGATACTGACATGCCGTGCCGATGCCGACAAGTGGCAACAGATAACAACAAAAGATACAAAAAGTAGCAAAGCCATGTGAGAAGGATGTATTTTGCCTCGCCATAAGCAAAAATGGCGAGGCGGATTTATCGAACCTTAATCGAACCAAGTTTTAATACGGTTGCATTGCTTGGCGATGCCCCCGAATATGTTGGTCAAATTTTGACTTTGCTTTCCGAGGTGTTGCTGGCAGCAACGTATTGAATGGATTTTTGCAGTCACTTAATTGATGCGGCTGCAAAAGCGATCGGTATTTTCTGGCTGAATTCCTTAAGTATGGAGCGGCAGAAAACAAAATCTTTGATAAATGCCATGTAAAACTGCTCAACATCTGTTTGACTGAAAGCCCGCTACAAATCTGCCATACATACCGCAGATAGACCGGTTGAAATGGGAAAGATGCGCAGAGTGTGGGGCGTTCGCCTTGGGAACGGACGCCCCACACTTGTTGTGCGGGAATTTATAGCATTCCGATCAGTCCGTGATCGTGGCCGTCGCGTGCGAAGGCTGGAATCGTGTCTATTCCGGCGTCGACAGTGATTTTTTGCCCCCCTTCATACACTTTGCCAGTGCGTAGATCCGTCCATGTGATGCTAGCGTTTCCGGGAAGCGTCACCTCACGCGATCTGGCTCCGGCCTCAACTACGGGGGCCACTAGGATATCAGGGCCGAACATGTATTCATCGGCGATATCAGACACCGATTCGTCTTGAGGGAACTCGTAGAAGAGTCCACGGACCAAAGGCTGGCCATCGGTATGTGCTGATTCGAACAATTCCCGAGTGTAAGGGCGCATTTTCTCGCGAATGGCAATGAACTTTCGGAAGATCTGCTCCGTCTCGGGGCCATAGCTCCAAGGCTCATTGTCGGCACCACTTGGCGAACGGTGGTCTCCGGCCGAATTGGTGATGGTCTCCTTGCCGGTTGTCGTATGCAGACTACGGTCGCCATGGTTGCGCATGACCGGTAGGAAGCATGAGAACGCGCACCAGCGGGCCAACAACTCCTTGAAATCGTCCGAATCAATTATCCCGTCATGGAAACCGCCCATATCGGTGGTGAACCAAGGAATACCGGCCATGCCCATGTGGATGGCGCAGGTAATCTGGGCACGAAGGTCGGCGAAGGTCGAACCAACGTCTCCAGACCAAACAAGAGAACCATAGCGTTGCGAACCAGCCCAAGCGCAACGGGTGAGGTTGACGATGTCACCATCCCTTCCTATGGTTTGTTGCCCCTCGTAGAAGCCTTTGTTGTAGTCTCTTGGGTAGATGTTTGCCACCTGCTGGTTTGGGCCGGCGTAATATCGATAGTTGTCGAAATCGTACGTGCCGTATTCAGGTTCCGCTTCATCGAGCCAGAATGCATCAACCCCAAGCTCGGCATAATTTGTTCGGCACTTCTCCCAAACGTATTCGCGAGCTTTTGGATTGGTGGCGTCATAGAACTGGCTGGGACCTTCGAACATCATGCCGACGTCTTCACCCTTATCTGCGCGCACGAGAAGGTTCTTTGACTTCATCTCAACATAATTCTCTGAGGCGAGCGCGACCTGGGGCCACACAGATACCATGAGTTTCACTCCCATGCTGTGCAGCTCGTCCGCCATAGCTTTGGGATCGGGCCAGAATTCATTCTCAAAACGGAAGTCACCCATATGCGGCCAGTGGAAGAAATCTACAACGATGAGATCCAATGGAATATTACGCTGTTTAAACCCATGAGCGACGTCTAGGAGCTGACGTTGATTCCAATATCTAAGCTTGCACTGCCAGAATCCCAGTCCCCATTCAGGCATGTGAGGAGCATGCCCTGTGGCGTCGGCATAATGCTTCATTATCGAAGAAGGTGTATCGCCTGTGGTAATCCAGTAATCAATCTGCTTGGCTGATTCAGCTTGCCATTCCGTACGGTTCTTGCCGAACGTAACGTTTCCAAGTGCCGGGTTATTCCACAGGAAGCCATATCCGGCGCTGGAAACCACGAAAGGAATAGATGCCTGTGAATTGCGATGCGCGAGTTCGAGGGTACAACCTTTCAGATTGAGGATGTTCTGTTGGTACTCGCCCATACCATATAGTTTCTCATTTTCCGGTGTGGTAAAGGAAGCAACGAGGGAATAGTCGCCTCCGGTGATCGGTTTGAACCATCGCGCTCGAAGATTTAGTGATCCGCCAGATGGTATTTCCTGAATGAGCGGTGTGCCGTCTGCCTTATAGAAGCTTAGTAAACAGCGTGGCTCTTCATATCCTGATCCGGAGTACAGGCCGCAGGATGCTTTCGCTTGAACTACAATATCGCCATTGCGTAATTCGGCGGTTCTATTGGGCTTGTCAATGGTGATGCCATAGTTGTGGCTGCCTGAGGCCTGGTTGTTTTGTGGCAGCAAAGCTCCTTCTTGTTCCTGTATCTCATGCATTTTCGAGGCGCGGACGCGGACTGAATTCTTTCCCCATGGTTCGATGCGAAGATATTCGCCGTCACCAGTCCACAACAGTGCATCTCCATCGATAGCAAAAGTTAGTTCACTCATAGTTGGTCCTTGTTAATTATGTACTTAAGGGTTGGATCAGTCTTTCACCGCTCCGGCTGTTACGCCGGCGGCAACGTATTTCTGTGCGAAAATTAGTAATAGCGCTGTTGGTACTGAGGCCAATACTGCGGTGGCCATCATTGGCCCCCATTCTTGGTTCTGTGAACCGATAAAGTCATATAGACCCATGGTGATTGGCCTCATCTTGCCGCCACCGGAATCGAGGGTCGAAGCAAACATGAAATCTGACCATGCCCAGAGGAAAGCGAACAGCGAAGTCGTGACAATGGTATTACGGGAGAGTGGAATCACGATTTTGGCAAAAACACCCCACTGCGATGCTCCGTCGATTTGCGCTGCCTCCACCAACGAGCGTGGCATACCGGACATAAATCCCGTCATCAGAATCACTGCGAACGGTACCGACAAAGTGGAGTCGGCAACGATAAGTCCCGGAATACTGTCGAGAAGACCGATGTCATCGTAGATCTGGTAGAAGCCTAGAGACATAACGACCGCGGGAATCATCTGAGCAACAATCAACAGGAAGTTCATGGACTTTGAGCCTTTGAACTCCAAGAAAACAATGGCGTATGACGAAGGTAATGCAATTGCTAGGGTCAGGATCACGCATCCTATGGCAACTAGCAATGACGTTCCTAGGTAGGGGAGCTGTGAACTTAACGCAGAGGCATAATTGTCGAGCGTGAAATCTTTCGGGAACAGATCACCTGAACGGATGGAGCGACGTTGCGTGAATGATATGTTGATCATCCAGTATACGGGGAAGAGCATAATCAGCGTCAAAATGATGCCTATAAGTGTTTTCCACCATGATGAACGATGTTTCATTTTAGTTACCTCTTCTCTTCATTCCGCTGGGCCCACAGGTAAATCAGAGCGAAAATCAGTGCTACGACAATGAGAATCGTGCCCACAACGGATGCTTCCGAATACCGGATGGTTGCTGATGTGCCCTTTCCGAAAGCCATCTCATAAGCCCAAGTTGCCAAGGTTCTCGAAGATCCAGTGCCCTTGGTCATAATCCAGATGATGTCTACTGTTCGTAACGTGTAGACGAAACCTAGCAAGAGCGTGATCATCGATACCGGCTTGAGCAACGGGAAAGTAATCTTCCAGAACCGCTGCCAAGCATTGCAGCCATCCAACGCGGCGGCTTCATACAAGTCGCCATTGATGTTTTGCAAGCCCGAATACAGAATTACGAGGTTGAAAGGAATACCAAGCCAAATATTGGCAATGATAACCGCCCACAAGGAATGATCGGCTTGCAGCCACCAAACTGGGTCCAAACCAAATAGTTTGAGGAAATTATTAATAACACCGCTGTCGGCGTCCATCATCCATTGCCAGATCGTACCGGAAATCATTGGCGGAAGTAGCCATGGTACAAGGAATGCGCCGCGCAAAGCCGCGGAAAGTTTGAAATTCTGATTGAAGAAAACCGCTAATGCCAAGCCGATAGAGTATTGGAAAACGATAGAAGCGAAGACGAAAATCAAAGTCTGTCCGAGAATAGTCCAGAACTGTTGATCGCTTAATATTTCCTTATAGATATCGAATCCAGACCAAGGGGCATCGCCGGTCACAAAAGTACGGCGTGTGTAGCGGTGCATACTCATGGAAATATTCTGAATCAGCGGCCAAACGTAGAAGATAAGCATGTAAATAATCAGCGGGGCCGCGAAACCAATGGCGGCCAATGTGGTTGGCTTGATTCGCCTTGGTTTATTTACGGTGATTGTTTGGGACATAGTTCACCTGCCTGTTGATGGAAAAGATGGAATGGGGCGTCTGATTATCGCAATGAATGACGGACAGATGCCCCAGAAAAATGTGAGACCGCGAATCAGCCCTTATTCAAGGCAGCCTGTAGATCTTCGGAAAGCTGTGCAGAAATGTCTTCGTATTGCAGACCGACGTCAGTGGTACGGCCTTCAGCATTTTCTACGGCGTCAACCCAAGGTGCCCAGGCGCTGTTCTCTTCCACCTGCTGCTTGCGGACGTCACTTTTGGCGGCAAGATAAACCATCTCATCATTGGTCTTCTTGAGATTATCTCCGTCAATGAGGCACTGAATGACTTCCGCGGTTGCCTTCATCTTGTCACTGTCTTTGGTTTTCTGGGTTGGAATGGTAATGAACTCGCCACCGCTTGGAACCGGGGCTACTCCGCCATCTTTGGCCGGAATGGAAATCATCTTGTAGCCTTTCTCGGTGGCCGACTCCATCTGCCATGAACCATTTTCGGAGAAGCCGTAATCGCCGCCAAGGAATAGATCCCACGCAGCAGATTGGTTGTCCGTTGCGACCGATTTCGGAGCCCAACCTTTTTGGACCCAGCCGGATACCAGATCAAGCGCATCCTGTTCGGCACTGGAACCTGAAGCGTCCTTCAATTGACCGCCGGCTCCCCAGAACCAGGGAAGGAACTGGAATGTTCCTTCTTCGCCGGAAATGCCGGAGAACGTGATGCCCTTATATCCTGCGTTTACTACTTTTTCGATGGCACTGTTGAGCGAATCCCAATCGGTGATCGATTCCGGGTCTACGCCAGCCTTATTGAGGACATCGGGGTTGTAATACAAGCCCAATGCGTTAGTGCCGTAAGAAACCCCATATTGTACGCCGTCGATGATGCCGGGGCCTTCGATATTCTTGTCGAACCCTGAAACGTCGACTCCCGCTGCCTCGATATCCGTAACAAGTCCTGCGTCGACAGCGGTAGGCATCTTTGGGTTATCGATCAGGGCGATCTGAGGTGCGTTGCCGGCCTTGACGGCTGTTGTGAGATTGTTTAATAGGTCTGACTGCGCATAGCCGATGCGTTTTACGTTATACCCCTCAGGAGCGCAATTGGTAACGTATTTCGCCCATGTGCTGCTATCGTTCTTCTGAGGGTATGGGTCCCAGAATTCGATTGTTTTGGAATCTTGACTCGAGTTGCTACCGCAAGCGGCGAGACTGACTGCCGCGGCACTTGCGGCGATTAAAGCTATCACGCGCTTCATATTTGAACCGATCATTTGGTATTTCCTTTCATTAACAGCGCACCTATGCGCTGAATGATTAATTTATTGCGTTTGGGAAGTTTTAATCCCAAACTGTTGAACCGGTTAAACAAGTTAAATAATAAACCCTGATCTTTGAAAAGTCAAATCGACGAACTTAACCAATGTAGAATCTCGTGGTTGTTTTCTGCGCGTAATCTACGTAGCTGCGATGTTACTCGGGCTCTTGGGTGAGTGGATAATCAAGATAGCGGGTGACCGTCGGGGCTTTCGGATTGTTTATTCGACGCAAAAGGGCTCCCACGGCGGCTTCTGATAGTTGCGCAATGTCCGGACGCACTGCAGGGAACGATATCTTCATTGATGTTGCTAGCTGTTTCGGGAAGACGGTTACGACCTGCAAGTTATCCGGTGTTCGGAGGTTCCTGCGTGCCAAGACCTGAGGGGCAACGATTGTTGCTGGCTCGTTGTGAAGTATCAGAGCGGTCGCTTTGGTGTGCGTATCTAGTGCATGCTCAATGAGGGGCGAAGGATCCGAATCGTCGTCTTTCGGATATTCGACATGCATTTTCAGATCAAGACGTTTGGCGGTCTCTATCGCTGAATCCAGAAAGCGCCAAGCGTAGCCAAGACCCTGATCAAATATTGTGTGTGACCATGGAATAAGAATCACCTCTTTATGCCCTTCAGAGGCTAAGAAATTCAAGATTGATGATGCAGCCTTGGCGAAATCGGAATCCACTGTATCCAAACCGTGTGAGTTCTTTGGCGAGCCGAATGCAACGGTCGGAATGTGCTCTTTTGCGGCATAGCTGACTCGTGGATCCTCATCTTTGACGTCCATCAGGATGAACCCATCCACTTTCTTTGACGACCATGCTTCATGCATTGCCTCGAAGCCGTCGTTCTCGCCAATGAGTAGGGTGTCGTATCCTCTCTTTGTCGCTTCTTCGGATAGCAGGTACACGTACAGTCCAAAGAGGGCTGACAGATAGTTGCCGTGAAAGGCGGGGGAGACCACACCTATTGTTTTGGTTTTTCTTACGGATAGTGCGCGGGCTGCATGGTTCACCGTATAGCCTAATTCGTCAATCGCATGTTGCACCTTAAGTGTTGTAGCTTGGGTGATTCGAGGATCTCCCGATAGTACATACGAGACTGTTGCCTTGGAAACACCGGCTGCGTGCGCCACGTCAGAAATTGTTACCATATATCACCTGCTCTTGCTTCGTCGCTTCGCTAGGTTAAGCAAATAATCAACATGAGACAAGTTTAGCGTTATCTGTTTGCGCGCGTCGTCATGATGGTCGACAAAAGGCAATGACTCTATTCCACGTTTCCTCTCGTCCAATGGAGGTGTGGACGGCTATGCGCGCGAGTATCTACCAAACTACTGATGTTGGCGGTTTGGGTTAAGTCGCGTTGCTGTCTTGGCGTATGCCGTTGACGGTGCGAACATTGGTGAGTTTGATTCGCATCGGTGCTTGAGGCGATTAAACGTACATGCGTGTGAAGAAAAGTACATCGAACGCCGTAAGAAAAGCACATTGAACGCCGGGGTAAGACGAAGAGGCTTGTCTGCGGCTCGCATCTCGTCTATGTATGGCAGATTCGGAGGCCTGACCGGAGACATCTCACTTACATATGGCAGACACATGCGGCGAAAACCTCAAAAACGTACCCCCGAAGTGGCTGTTTTCGCAGGCGACGTGCCATATATAAGCGAGATGTTTCCGTACGAAAAGCAAAATCTGCCATACATAACGCAGATAGACCGGTTGGCGTGGGGTATTACGCGAAGTGATTTCATGCGAGTACACGCTGCGGCCTACAGCAGGGGAGCGGTGCGTGGTTTTGCGGTTGAGTTTCGTACTTGCAGCTGAACGGGGAATGTCTCGAATGGTTCCTCGATGGGTTGTCCTTCGATGAGCGCCAGAGCCTTTTGTGCCGCATCGACGGCCATGTCGTATGGGCGCTGTCGAACGGTGGTTAGCTCAGCTTCTTTGGCGAAGGTGCTGTCGTCAAATCCGGTTACGGAAATATCTCCAGGCACGGAAAGGCCGCTGCGTTGAAGGCGGAAGAACAATGGAATTGCCTGTGAGTCCTGATGGAAACACAATGCGGTGGGTGGGTTGTCTTGCGCCATGATCTCGGAAATTGCCGCATCTAGAATGCTGTCGCCTTTTTGCACTGCCAGTGTGCGGGCGGTCAGTCCGTCAATTGCATCGCAGGCTTCCTGGAATCCGGAAATACGGTTAAATGAGCTGAATCCCAATGTGGAGGAAAAACTTTCATATAAATACAGCAGGTTACGATGTCCCAGCTTGGCGAGATGCCGAACGATGAGTTTGATGCCTTCTTTGTCGTTGATACCGACAGTTGCATCGAATCCTTCGCTGGTGGTATTGATACCGATAATCGGAATTTTTGCGGTTCCGAGACGTTTGACCTCGTCGGGGCTGATGCCAAATGAGGAAACGAATACGGCATCGGCGTTGCTGCGTACGGGAAGTTCCTCGAAGAATGCGTCACGCGCCTCCGACCCCTCGATGGGGTAGATGACCAGATCGTACCCGGCGTCACGCAAAACATCGTTAAGTCCGGCAATGATTTCGGCGGTGAACCATTCGATGACGCCGCTGCCGACCAATAATGCTATGCGATAGGTTCTACCGGATTTAAGAATTCCTGCCGATCTGGAAACGCTGAAATTCAACGCATCAGCTGCGGCCTGCACTTTCAACCGTGTTGCCTCTGACACCTGTTCAGGGTGTGCGAAAGTGCGTGAGACTGTAGCGTTCGATACGCCTGCCTTCAGTGCCACATCGCCGATGCTCGCTTTCATGGTGCCTCCGAAAGTTTTTCACTGTTTGTTTCAGCCTACCATCATTACCGTCCTCATGGCTACAGAGTTGAAAGATGAATGAAAAGGGTTGCGATACGACACGCCGTATGAAAAACAATGTGTGCACGCTCACAGCGGTGAGATGAAACGGGTTTCAAATGAAACCGTTTACATTTCAAAAACCCTTGAATTGCCAATATGAAACCCTTGTCGTATGCTATTGCTTGTCCGCAAGGGGCGGATGAAGGCTTACGAGGACGTAAGGAGAGATATGAAAATTAACAAAGGTATCGCAGTGGCAGTGGCGGCCCTGAGCATCGTCGGCTTGGCTGCGTGCGGGAACAGCAATGCCGCGTCCGGCACAACCGATACGAAAGCCGACAAAGGGCTTGACGTTATCGGCAACACCATCACCTACGACCCCAATCATCTCGTGAACGACGGCAAGCCAATCCAGCTCGAGTACTGGAGCTGGGGCAGCAAGGGCACGGATCCTGTCTACAAGATGATTGAGTCCTACACGAAGACGTATCCGAACGTCACCATCAAAACGGTGAATGTTTCATGGGATGATTATTGGACCAAGCTGCCGTTGGCTCTGAAAGGCAAAAACGGTCCGGCCGTTTTCAACATCCACAACTCTTACGATGCGTTGATTCGTCCATACGCAGCGGATTACGATATCGACACCAAGTCTCTGGAATCCGACTACTCCACCGCATCCGTACATGAAGATGAGAACGGCAAAGTCAAGTACATCGACTCCGTGATCAACACCGGCAACATCTACTACAACAAGACATTGTGGAACGAAGCGGGCCTCACCGACGCCGACATTCCGACCACATGGGACGAATTCATCCAGGTCGCCCAAAAGCTCACCAAAACCGACGGCAGCAAGATGACGCAGGCCGGCTTCAACTTCAACGGCGACGCCTACAGCGCCATCTATCAAGGTCTGAATTATCAGAAGGGTGAACTGCTCTTCAGCGAAGATGGCAAGAAAGCCAACTACAACAACGATGTGACCAAAGAAAACATGCAGTTCCTCAAGGATTTGTATGACAAGTACAAGGTCGGATCCGTTGACTTCGGCAACGATTACACCCAAAGCTTCGGTAACGGCCAGTCTGCGATGATCTACGCTTGGGGCCACATGGAAGGCACGCTGAAAGAAAAGTATCCAGATATTGACTACGGCGTGTTCGCCACCCCAACCTTCTCCGAAGACACTCCGTTTGCATACGACCGTTACAACGGCGAATCCACTCCGGGCGTCAACAAGAACCAGAGCAAGGAGCAGCAGGCCGTTGCCCAGGACTTCATCAAGTACCTGCTCGCCAACGATGATTACATTCGTGAAGCGGTATCCGAACTGAACTCCTTCCCAGCCAAGACCTCGCTGCAGAACGACAAGGACATTCTCTCCAAGCCGGTCATGGCCGCCATCCAGCCACGCGTAGACCGACTGATCTGGCCGGGACCGGCACCGTCCACCGTTGAATCCAGCGGCACCACTGCTTTCCAGAACGTCTTCCAGAACGGCATGTCCATCGATAAGGCTCTCAAGGAGGCCCAGGGTCAGATGGATACCGACATGAAGAGCTCTGACTTCACGTCAATGGAAAGCAAGTACGCTTACTTCGACGAACATAAGTAATACCGATATATCCTTTCCAATCCCTTTTCCAATCCGGGCAGTCGCGGTACGATTCTTCTTCCGCGCCGCGGCTGCCTTTTATCTACGAGATACGTTCAATCTTCTTATTCGATTCGATCTGACACTCTGTATTGCGTAACAAAACGGTCGAATCGGCTCACAGAGAGGCGAGATTCAATGAAAAACAAAAATGGTGAATCTCTGGTATCAAGAATTTTCACCCTACGCAACATGGCTGTTGTCTTCTTGGTGGTCTATTTCGCCATTTTCCTGGCCTACCCAATTTTTAAAGCCTTCGCGGGCAGTTTGCATAACTGGAATCCTCTGATTGGCACTTATGATTGGGTCGGACTCGACAACTTCAAACAGATCCTCACAGACAAACTTTTCTGGACTTCCATGGGGAACACGGCGGTATTCGCAGGTGTTTCCACACTCTTCCGCATTGTGCTTGGTCTCGGCTTGGCCCTGCTGCTCAGCGCCAAACTCGTCAAATGCAAAGACACCCTCCGAGGTCTGTTCTACATGCCGACCATCACTCCGCTCGTGGCAGTCTCTTTCGTGTGGATGTGGATGTTCGACCCGCAGTTCGGCATGGTAAACAAAATCACAGGACTCGACATCAACTGGCTGCACGACACCAAATGGGCCATGCCGGCAGTCATCATCATGACCATTTGGAAGGATTTCGGCTACGCGACCGTTCTATATTTGGCCGGTCTCATGAATCTTCCTCGAGACGTGTACGAGGCGGCCGCCATCGACGGTGCCAACTCAGTGCAGATTTTCTTCAAAATCACCCTGCCGCTGCTTAAATCAACCACCTTGTTCATTGTCATCACGTCACTGATCAGCTACCTGCAGGCATACGTGCAGATTCTCGTCATGACCGAAGGCGGTCCGGGCACGTCAACCTACACCATCAGCTATCTCATCTTTGATCAGGCATTCCAGAAATACAACTTCGGCGTCGCGTCAGCTCAGGCAGTTGTGCTCTTCCTGTTCACTGGTGTGCTCACCCTCATCATGTTCAAGGTTTCTGGAGATTCGGAGGAACTGGCATGAAATCACGTAAAATTGGCGGCATCATTCTTACGATTCTGCTCTTCATCGCCGCCATCATCACCATTGTTCCATTTGTTTGGATGTTCATTTCATCATTCGCGCCAAATAGCGAAATCGTCAAAGTGACCGGAGGATTATTCCCTAAGCCATCCACGATTGACAATTATGTGAGCATCCAAGAAAAGTTCAATTTCTTGCGATTGTTCGCAAACTCGCTGATCGTAGCAGTACTGAAAACCGGTATTGCAATCTACACAAGTGCGGTGCTTGGTTACGTGTTCTCTAAAATGCGATTCCGTGGTCGCAACCTGCTTTTCGGCATCGTTATGAGCACCATGATGATTCCTTGGGCAGTGACCATCATTCCGCAATACGAAATGTTCACCAACTGGGGTCTGCAAGACACCTACACGTCGCTCGTGCTTCCTGGCATGATCAGCGCATTCGGTATCTTCCTGTTCCGCCAATCCATCTCGGGAATTTCTGACGAACTCATTGAAGCGGCGAAACTCGATGGCGCATCCGAAACCAGAATCTTCCATAGCATCATTCTGCCAATGAGCCATAACACCATCGCGGCGCTCGCCATCTTCACCTTCCTGTGGAATTGGGAAGACTACCTGTGGCCATTCTTGATGATTACCGACGAAAACAAGCAGCTGCTCGCTGTCGGTCTGAAGGCCTTCAACGGACAATACGGCACCGATTACGGCGGATTGTTCGCAGCGACTTCGTTGGCAATTGTTCCAGTGATCATTGTGTATATGATTTTCCAGAAGCAGTTCATTGCAGGTATTGCGACAGGCAGTGGCAAATAAGGCAGGAGTAGTATGGCAAACAACGCATTAGATAACGCAACCGGCACGGTATTCGTCGACTATGTGCGCAAGGCACGTCCGAAAATGCGAGAATCGTCGGTTTTACAAGGGGATCATTGGAGGATTGGCATTCTAACGGAATCGCTGATCCGTTTCGAATGGTCTGATTCCGGCGAATTTGAGGACAATCTCACGCAAATGGTGGTCAACCGCGATTTCGGTGCCGATACGCAGTTCACGGTGTCGCATCGCGACGGACTGCTCATTGTTGACACCCCCGCGCTGTATGTGACGTACGATGGCAAGCCATTCAGCAAAGAAGGCTTGAGCGTAGTCGTCAAGGGCGTGGCCGACACCCAGTTCAATACGTGGCACTACGGCGACGAGCCGAAGCATAATCTCAAAGGCACCGCGCGCACGCTCGACGAGGCGAATGGTGCGATTCCGCTCGGCGACGGTGTGATTTCGCGAGACGGATGGGCGGTACTCGACGATTCCGCCGCGAACGTGATCGTGGAAGCATACGAAGTGAACGGCAAACCGAATCCACTGGGGGCTTGGGTTATGCCACGCGATCACGCGGAAACCGACTTCTACTTCTTCGGCTATGGCCGCCGCTACACCGAAGCGGTGCAAGACTTCTACAAGCTGGCCGGACCAACGCCTCTGCTGCCGCGCTTCGCACTCGGCAACTGGTGGAGCCGCTACTACCGCTACACGCAAGACGAATACCTGCAGCTCATGGACCGGTTCAAGCGCGAAGGCATTCCATTCACCACATCCGTGATCGACATGGACTGGCACCGCGTGGACGATGTCGATCCGAAATACGGTTCCGGTTGGACCGGCTATTCGTGGGATAAGCAGCTGTTCCCGGACCATAAGGCGTTCTTGCGCGACTTGCACGAGCGCGGCCTGAAAGCCACGTTGAACGTGCATCCGCGAGACGGCGTGCGCGCGTTCGAAGACGACTATGAGGCGGTGGCCAAGCGCGTCGGCATTGATCCCGCAACCGAAGAGGCAGTGGAATTCGACCTCACGAATCCGGATTTCGTAAGCGCCTACTTCGACATGCATCATCGTATGGAAGCCGAAGGCGTTGACTTCTGGTGGCTCGACTGGCAGCAAGGCGGCGTGACCCGCCAGCCCGGACTTGACCCGCTGTGGGTGCTCAACCACTTGCACTACCTGGATTCCGGGCGCTACGAGACTTCTTCCGAACGCAATGTAAATGAGAACTGCGAATGCGAAAAGTGCGCCGAGCCGGGCGCTCGCGATGAGCATGAAATGCATGTCGAGCAATCCGAACGCAACGTGAGTTGCACGGAACGCAACAACCGTTGGCCGCTCACCTTCTCGCGGTATGCTGGCCCGGGTTCGCACCGCTATCCGGTCGGCTTCTCGGGAGACACCATTGTTACGTGGGAATCCTTGCAGTTCCAGCCGTATTTCACTGCTACCGCGTCGAATATCGGCTACGGATGGTGGAGTCACGATATTGGCGGTCATATGTGTGGCTATCGTAACGAGCATTTGGAAGCCCGTTGGTACCAGCTTGGCACGTTCAGCCCGATCAATCGCCTGCATTCCAGCAATTCGCAGTTCATGGGCAAGGAGCCGTGGAACTTCTCCGCGGAAGTGCGCGATTCCATGGTGGGTTCGCTGCGACTGCGCCATATGATGCTGCCGTACCTGTACACCATGAACTATCGCGCCGCGTTCGAGGGCATGCCATTGGTGGAGCCGATGTATTGGGCGGATCCGAACAATCCGCAGGCGTACGAGGTGCCGGATGAATTCCGTTTCGGCACTGAGCTGCTGGTTGCACCAATTGTTTCTGACAATGACGATTCCGCGCAGCTGGGTAGCACGGAAGCATGGCTGCCGCAAGGTGAATGGTATGACTTCTTCGATGGTCGCCGTTACGTTTCGGCAGGAGAGTCCGGGCGTCGTTTGGAAGTGTGGCGTGCGATCGACCGTATGCCGGTGTTTGCCAAGGCTGGCGGTATCGTGCCGTTGCAGCAGCTTGGCGAGGGCAATAAGGTGAATGATCTGGGCAATCCGGAGTCCCTGCAGGTGCTGGTGTTCCCCGGTGCGAACGGTTCGTTCACACTCAAGGAAGACGATGGTTCTGTGGCCTCTGCTGCTTCCGGTTCTGCATCTGCCGAGTCTTGCGATGGCCAAACTCATGTTGCCGATACGCGCATGAGCCTTGACTGGAAGAATACGGACAATGCCACGCAGTTCACCATCAGTCCGGTGGAAGGCTGTGCTGAAGCCATTCCGGCACAGCGTAACTGGGAGATTGTGTTCCGTGGAGTTGCACAGCCAGACACGCAGAACGTTCGTATCGAAATTGGCGGTAAAGCTTGCAATACTGCAGAAATTACATACGATCAGCAGACGTTGAGTCTGTCGGTCGTTGTGCGCGACGTGCCGTCTACTGCATGCTTGAACGTTACGATTGCAGACGGACTGCAGATTGCTGAGAATTCAGTCGAACAGGACGTGCTTGACGTGCTCTTGCATGCGCAAATGCCGTACATTTCCAAAGAGCATGCGATGCAGGCGATTCGTGAGCAAGGAGTGCGTGCGCTCGGGGCTCTGCGCACCTTCGATACCGCGCCCCGTTTCAGCAACGAGCTGTTTGTCACCTCCGGCATGCCCGATGCGGTGATCGGCGCCCTGGAGGAAATCCTCCTCCGCAGCTGATGCGAAGTTGCGGGCCAGCCGGCTGAAGGCAAAAAATTTGGGCATGGAAAAGGGGTTGCAGCGAATCTTAACGATTTGCTGCAACCCCTTTTCGGTTACTTAGACTGGTTTCCGACTCGCGATAGAGGGCGGAAACCCTGAAGCCCAGCAGCTTAGTTGTGCTTGGACTTCTTGCGGCTGTTCTTATGAGCGTGCTTGCTCTTCTTGCCATCCTCGTCGTAATAGTAGTAATAGTAGTAATTGCCGTTCGTGGAAGACTTGCGTTCCTTTTCGAGGTTGAATACGAAGCCCACCACCGGCACATTGAGGTTGTCAAGCTGCACGGCGATGTCTTTCAGATCGCGCTTCATGGTCACGTCGCGACCGGAAACGAGCACGATACCGTCGCTCTTCGAGCCGAAGACAGTGGCATCATTGGCCACCACCATCGGGGAAGTGTCGATGATCACGTAATCGTAGGTCTGCAAAGCCGCGTCGAGCAATTCGGTCATGGTCTTCGAGTTCAGCAGCATGGAAGCGTTCGGCGGCTTCGGACCAGCCGGCAGAATATGCAGGTTCGGCTTCCAATAGCGCTGCACCACATCCTTCACGGTGGCCTGGCCGGAAAGCACGTGCGTTAGGCCGGCGCCGCCTTCCAAGCTAAGTCGTTCGGCTACGGACGGGTGACGCAAATCGGCGTCGATCAGCAGCACTTTGGCGCCGTTTTCGGCAAGGGCGGCCGCCACGTTCACGGAAACAGTGGTCTTACCTTCGGAAGGTCCGACGGAGGAGATGACGATCATGCGCGCATCGCTGCCTTCAACCTTCGATGTGAAGGAAAGGTTGGTGCGAATACGGCGGAATTCCTCAGCGATACGGCCGGCCGGGTTCGACACGATGATCGGCTTGTTGCTCTGCAGGCTTTCGTCGGTGGGGATGCGGCCCATGATCGGCGCGTTGATAATGTCTTGCAGATCGCTGGCTTCCTCCACGCGGGTTGCCATAAGATCGCGGATCAGGGTAGCGAACACGCCGAGAATCAGGCCTGCCACCAAGCCGACGGCCAAGTACAATGCCACCTTCGGGGAGCTGGGGGAGATCGGCTCCGCAGCGCGCTGCACCACGGAAAGCTTCACCGGCGACTCCTTGCCGGAGGCATACAGCGACTTCTCCACCACATTGCTCAGGGATTCCGCCACGCTGTTGGCAATGTCGGAAGCCTGCTTCGCGTCTCCCGTTTCGGCGGTGATGTTCACGAACGCGGTGTTCGTCGGGTTCGTGACGGTCAGCTGCCCGGCCAGATTCGCGACGGTGGTGTCGAGGCCAAGATCGTCGATAACCGGCTTCAGCACGGATTCCGTGGTGGCCAGCGTCGGATACGACTGAATCTGGTTGGTGATATACGTGCTGGCGCTGTTGATGTTGGAAATATTGTTGTCTTGCACCGACGAATCACTGTAGGTGGCGAACACCTGCGCGGTCGCGGAATACTTCGGGGGTGCCAGGAATGTGTATGCGCACACCGCTGCGAAAACCACCACGAACGTGATGATGCCCACCAGAAGATGCTTATGGACTATACGGAACAAATCCATCAAGGTGATGCCGTCGTCTTCCGTATCATTGGATTCGACGACCACCTGATTGGTTGCTGGCACGTTGCTTTCTGCTGCAGCCATGTTTCCCCTCGACATTTGTCACATCATATTGATCAGGTTCCATACTAGCAAAGAGCACCCCCATGGAGGGAGGTGGGCACCCTTTCTAGCTTGGTTCGTTGATATTTCAACGTTTTCAGGCAGTGGCGCTTGCTATGGTCTGCAAAGCCTTGCAGATTTCGTTGTACGCTGCCTGATATACGGCGAAGTCCTTGCCGATCGGATCCTCCACATTGTTGGTATCGGGGATCATCGGTCGGATCATGCTTGCGTTGTCGATTACCGATTCGAGTTTTTCCTGCCGGGTATTACCCCCCATGTACCCCTGTTCCTTGCAGTAGACGCACATGTTGGCGAAATCGTTGATGAGGAAGGTTTTGCGGGCCGCGGTTGGTGCAATCACCGCGATTTCCTTGCGCTGCTCGTGTTCGAAGCAGAGGATGAGATCACTGCCCTGCGCGATTTGCGGGGTGACTCGTTTCGCGCGGAAGCTGCTGGAATCGATGCCATGCTGGTCGAGCAGCCTTTTGCTGTTCGGTGCGATTTCGTGCGCAACGAGCCCGCGTGTGCCCGCACTGTCGGATTCAAGATCGGGCATGAATTGGGGGAGGAGCAGTTCTCCCATAGGAGAGCGGCAGATATTACCGGTGCAGATAAACAGGACTTTCATGATCTCTTCCTGAAAAAAAGAAAACAATCGGTTTTACGATGCTTGTTTTCGAATAAATGAAGGGACTTGGGAAAACCCAAGCCCCTTCATGAAACATAGATATGGTGTGTATCTACTTGGTTATTGTTCAGCGAACAGAGCTCTTGCGAACGGCGACCAGGGAGATGCCAGCGGCAGCCAGCAGCACGACGGCCACAACGTACGGAGCGATAGCAGCACCGGTGGAAGCGGTCTCGTTCTTCTTGGCGGTGCCTTCGCCGGTAGCGGCGACGGTCACGGAGGCGGAAGCGAGAGCGGCGCCGGTCGGCTTGTCTGCCCCATCGACTGCGTAGATGGAAGATGCGATGGTGCCAGCAAAGCCAGACTTGAAGGTGTAGGTGGCGGTCAGGGTGCCATCCTCATGGGCCGGGGCAACGTTGGAGTACTTGGTGGCAGCCAGGGTGACGTTCTCGACGGTGGTGTCATCGTAGGACACCACGTAGCGCTGGCCCGGAGTCAGTCCCGTAAACGTGAAGGTGGCGACGTTGCCGGAAACGGTGCCGGTCGCGCCATAAGCCATAGCGGTGTTAGCGGCAAAGCCAAAGCCGAACACGGCGGCGATGGTGGCGAGAATTGCGACGATCTTCTTCTTCATAATCGTGATTCCTCTCTAAATATAACGTACATTTCAGCGGTTTGCCGTAGTGGTTTCCCGCTACGACCTTGACTATACGCCCCCGTTGAGAACCGCGCTCTCGGGGGATGTGAGGTGAATCGCACATATGTGACGGCGTTGTCACACCATGTGACGACGTTCGCACATGCCCCCGAATATGAAAAATGGCGATTTTTCGTTGGAAAATCGCCATTTTGATAAGAATTTACAAACGCAACACGCCGAAGCGTCACTCTTCGTCGTCAAAACTGAACAGGTCTTCAACCGTGGTATCAAGCGCTTTTGCAAGATCCATGGCAAGGCGTAGCGACGGGCAATACTGCCCCTGTTCGAGGCGTCCTATCGTCTCGCGGCGCACGTTCACCAAGTCGGCAAGATCGGCCTGTTTCAAGCCGCGTTCCATACGTTTGAACTTCAAACTAGTCTTCATCGGTGTTCCCGCCCTCATGCTCAAGCCACAGGTAGCGGGCGTCGGCGATGGCCAGCGCCAGCATGCCCAACGTCGGCAACGCCATGGCGGGAACGGTGAACGGCGCATGCCTGAACAGTGTGGCGATCATGCCCGCGAAGCCCAACACCACCAGCGCCACCACAAGCACGAAGAACGTGAAACGGATGGCCGTCGCCTGATGCTCGTCGGACAGCTCGTCGCGGCGGGGGTGCGCGCGGTTGTACACCGTGCTCAGCCAGATCTCGCCTATGGCCCACACCAGCGCGAACACGCCCATGGTGATGATGCCCGGCCACGTGTGATGCTGGAACATTTGGATGGCGCAGGCGATGGCTCCCACAAATTCAGCGACCATGCGGAAGAGGATGTAGCGGTTAAAGGTCACGGGTCTGTCCTTTCCTACCGTATTTCTTCGTGTTTTCCGACGATTTCGTATTGTACCCGTTGCCCTGAAGAGGGGTGAAGAAGCGGGGGAAAGGCTGTTGACGGGTGCATGCGGTGAAACGATTTTCAGAAACGTTTGCATGTGGCTGTTTCGAGGCATGTCGTATATCGGTGGGCTGAGGGATGGGGCAGCCTTGCTGAAAGCGTTTGCGGAAAAAGCAATCATTTTTTCTTTAAAATATGGATATATTTCCTAAGATTCGATTCGTTTTATTACTGACAATGAGGTACAGTATTTCACGTAGTTATTTACAGTAAAGGAAGGATTTACATGTCCGTTCTTGATGGTTTCAAAGAAGTTGGCGAAAGAACTGGTGGCAAGTTGACCATGACGGTCATGCTTGAATCCGTTCGTTTTTCCAAGGGTGTTTCCGAAGTGCTCGGTCGTCCGGAATTCGTCAAGCTGCTGGTGAATTACGAGCGTGGCAAGTTCGCAATCCAGGTGTGCGACGAGAACGACGATTTCGCGGTTCAGTTCAACAATCCGAACGCCGATACGCCGTCTTCCGTCACCACCCGCAACCTTGACCTGCTCGTTGCGACGCAGAAGTTCTTCACCTTCCCGGAAGTGCCTGCAGACAAGATCGCCTTCTTCGCTCTGGACGGCGAATATCACAGCGATGAGCGCGTGATCATCTTCGATGCCAAGAACGGGGTCCGCAGCGGCACCGTCGGCAAGCGTGGTCCGAAGGCCGGTCACGGCGGCCGCAGGCGCAGGAAGATCGATGACGTCAAGGAAGCCACGGTGATCGGCGCCAACAACGCCCTGTGAAACCGATAGTATCTTGGTGATATCTCGAATCACAATATAGTTTGAGCCCCGTAATATCTTCGAATATTACGGAGCTCAAACTATATCATCATCGAATCAATCAATGATGATCAATCGCGATTTAATAGCAGTGATTGGCTAGCCAGTACGTGTAGGCTCCCTGAATGGAACCATAACGCTGCGCGCAATAACCCCAGAACCACTTGAGCTGAGTCTGATAATTGGTGGCCCAATCGGCGCCCGCGCTCACCATCTTGCTGCCAGGCAACGCCTGGGGCAGACCATAGGCGCCCGAACTCGGATTCGTTGCGGTGACGCTCCAGCCGGACTCGTGGGTGATGATGTATACGGTGGCGGTGAAATCGGCTTCGGTGTAGCCGTTCGACAGCAGATAATCGTGAGCCCACTGCTGCATTTCGCCCGCCGGCACAGTGGTGCCGATCGACGCGGAAGCGCTGGAGGACGACGACGAAGTGGAGCCGGTGCCGACGAGAATGACCTTGTCGACCGGAGCCTTCTTCACATACGAGCTGATCATATTGGAGGAGACCACGGTGTCGCCGGACTTGGTTACGAGGTTCGTGGTTTCCATCACGCCCTCTTCGCCTTCCGTCTCAACCTTCTCCTGGCCTTCCGGCAGGCTTGAGGTTTCCTTCTTGACGACATTGAAACCGATGGCGGTGTCGGAAACCTCAACGCTTGCGCCGGCACGCTGAATGGTGATTACGGTCTTCTCATCCACCTTGGTGGTGAGCGAAGGGGAGACCGTGTCTTCCGGTTCGAGCGTGATATCTCCCGCGTCGAGCACGGACTTCACGTCGGTGAAATTGGTACCGGGCACCACGCGCGACTTGCCGTTGATCTTCACGGTGACGTACGAGGTGTCTCCATTGAGCAGCTCACGGGCGTTGCCACGGGATGCTTCGGCGGAATCGGTGACGGAGAAGGCCGTGACCTGATTGGCCGTGTTCTGCTCCGCGGAGGTGTAAAGATTGCGCGACACAATGCCGCCGGTAGCCAACAGGCCCACCGCCGCGACCGTTGCGGCGATCTTCACCAGCGAGGACTTGCTCGGCATGGCGAAGGTAGACGATCGGGCGTGCTTGCTGTGGTTAGCCATTCTGCTCCTAAACGCGCGTTCAGATCCTCGACGAATTCACACATGCACGGCATGCGGTGCGCCGCCACTTCAGGCTTCGCCGGAAAGCGCATATCCAACGCGACATTCTACTCCATGCCATGGAATCCGGGCGAGCGCATATGTAACAGGCGGGCAAAGCGGGCATGCAAAGCAAGCGTGCAAAGCAAAAGGTGCCGTTGATGTTTCGCCATCGAACGGCACCTTTGCAATCCTTTGATATTCGCCTTATTGCGCCTGTTCCGTAGCCTCTTCGGCAGCGGCAGCATTGACGTCCAGCTCCTTGGCCTGGGCGATCAGATCGTCCAGATCCGACGCGCGCAACGCGCCAGCCTGCTGGAATACGATCTGCTGGTTCTTGATCACCATCAAGGTCGGCACGGCCTGCACTTTGGCGGCGGAGGCGAGATCCGGATTCTGGTCGATATCGACCTTCGCGAAATAAATGTCAGGATTCGCTTCGCTTGCCTTTTCGAACGTCGGGCCGAACGCACGGCACGGACCGCACCAAGTTGCCCAGAAATCCACGAATACCAGATCGTTGGATTCGACGACCTGATTGAAATCCTGCGAAGTGACCGCATGCGTTGCCATGATTGCTCCTTGCTGTTCGTTCCATCGACGCGCGTGACGGGCTACGCCCCTCGTATGCGATTGCTTTGGAGTATATAACCGCGTCCCAACCCGCCGCATTCCCGGCATATGCAATATCCGCTGTCAGAAGAATCGTCTTTCGGCGCATTCTTTTCCAGCCAATTCACACAAGATGCGTGATAATGGGACTATGCCAGTGATGAATGATGAAGTGCCCGACGAGGGCGATTTCGATGCAGGCCGTCGTCGCGGAGAATTCGACGACATTACGCCGGAGGATTTCATTCGCGGAATAGGTAATCCTCCAGGATGGCTTGCTTCCGGCGAAATCAACCGTATGCGCGGCGAAATGCCGATTTCATACGTGCTTGTGGTGCCGGTGCGCACCGATGATCTGGGGCGTGTTTCACAGGTCGGATCGTTGCTTCGCGTGTCTGACGACGGCAGTATCGAGCGAACGCTGATTGCCGGGCGCGTGCTCTATCACGAATCGTTGCGTGAGGCCGTGGCGCGTAATGTCGCCAAGGATTTGGGCGATATCGCGTTGCCGCAGCTGCCGGTGAGTCTGCAGCCGTTCACCGTGGCCGAGTTTTTCCCGACGCCGGGACTATCCGATTATTTCGATTCCCGCCAGCATGCGATCGCATTGTGCTACGTGGTGCCGATCGCGGGCGACTGCAAGCCGCAGGATGAGACGCTTGACGTGGAATGGGTCAACCCGAACAGCGAGATCCTCGACACTTTCATAAACCAGATGAGCAACGGATATGGCACGATTGTGCGTCAGGCGATCGCTTGGGCCGGCAGGTAGCCGACAGGCTTATGGTTGACGTCGAAACCGGTCGGCCGTGGGCGCCAGGAAAGCGCGTGGCAGCTTGCGAATGCAGGCAGCGTAAGCGATAGATACATAGGCAATATAGGGGAGAGGAACGGAGTGAGACGATGACGATCGAATTGCATAATAACGTGTATTGCGAGGGCGAGGGGCTTCCCGTGGTGCTGGTGCACGGGTTCCCCGTGGACCACCGCATGTGGGACGAATGTGCGGAGGCGTTGGAGGCGGCCGCTGTGGAACATGGTGTGAAACGGTTCCCGATCTGGGGTCCCGACATGCCCGGTGCGGGAGAAGGGCCGATTCCTTCCGATGAGACCAGTGGCGGCAAAGACGCGGACGGCGCTTTCCCGAACGGTTTGGACCATATGGCCGACGCCTATGTCGCGATGTTGCATGCGGCCGGTTACGACAAGGCGATTTGGGCGGGCCTTTCGATGGGCGGCTATCTGGTTCTCGACATTCAGCGTCTGCACCCCGAAGCTGTTGCCGCGTTGGCATTGTGCGACACGAAGGCCGCGGCGGATTCCGCGCAGATGCGCGCGAAGCGCATCGCGATCGCCGAAGCATGCGAATCGACGGGCACGCATGAGCCGGTGATGGGATTTGCGGCATCCACACCTGAGGATTCCACCATCAAACAGTCGGCCGCCTACCGTGAACAGTTCACGACGTGGATCAACGAACAGCCTGCCGAAGGCATCGCATGGCGTGAGCGCATGGCGGCTGGGCGCCCGGATCTGAACGATGTGTTGCCTGCGATTACGGCACCGGTTGCGGTGATCTGCGGCGACAAGGATCCGTCGAGCCCGCCGAGCGTGATGACGCCGATCGCCGATGCGATGACAGGCACGAGCGCGGATATGACGGTGGTATTCGATTGCGGGCATTTCAGCGCATACGAGCATCCGCAGGCGGTTGCCGACGCGCTGCTCGCGCTGGTGCGCAGGGTGCAGTAGCCGGTATTTTCCGCCGCTGCCGTCAATATCGCAATCAGAAATACAAAAAAGATATAAAAAATAGAAAAGAAAATACGGAATAGAGAAAAAATATCCGCTCTATCAATCGTATTCGAGGAAAGAAGCAAGCGATGAGCGTGTTCTCACCATTGGCGCTGACTCAGGCACTGCCGTTCCTGCCACTTGCGCAAGGTGACATCGACTATGAGGTTTCGAGACGCGGCGAACCCGACCTGTTCGACACGGCGCTGCTGGAGCCGGCCACGAAGGTCGTTCTCGTCAAAGACGGCATGGTGGCGGTGCCGCGCGGACAGGGAGCCATCGCGGACTACGCCAACGTGCATATGCGTCTCGCGCAATTGCCCGGCGCCTACGTGGCGGCGGAACTGCACACGCATCCGACGGCGCTCGCCATATTCCTTGGATCGTATGGCGGCAAACGCGACGAATACGTGGTCGCCGTTGACGTGTCTCGCGTGAAAGCCGCGGAGACGGTGGCCGCAAGCAGCGAGCATATGGGCGCGGACGATGCGTTCGGCGAACAGCACGAACCGGAAGCGAAAACGTCGAAATCGTTGCTGGAAAGCGCTGCGGAACGATTCGACTGGGTCGATCTGCGCGGATTCGCACCGCATGCCAGCGCGCGCGAAGCAGGCCAGGCCACGACGGCGATCTCGCTGGGCGTATGGCATGCGCGCCAACGTCATTGCCCCACATGCGGCGCTCCGACCGAACCGGCGTTGGGAGGATGGGCGCAACGCTGCACCAGCGAAGCGGACGGCAAGCGACTGCTGTTCCCCAGAGTGGAACCGGCCGTCATCACGGCGATCGTGGACCATGAGGACCGTCTGCTGCTGCAACACAACAGCGCATGGCGCAACACCGGACTGTACTCCGTATCGGCCGGCTTCGTGGAAGCCGGAGAAAACCTGGAGCATGCCTGCCGGCGCGAAGCCAAAGAGGAAGTCGGCATAGACATCGGCGAACTCAAATACTTGGGATCGCAGCCATGGCCGTTCCCCGCATCGCTCATGATGGCGTTCAAAGGCGTGGCCAACACCACCGACGTGCGCGTGGACGGCGACGAGACCCTGCAGGCGCGTTGGGTGACCCGCGACGAATACATGAACGAGTTGGTGGCAGGGCGTATGGAAGCTCCCGGAAAGGCCACCATCGCCCGCTACATGATCGAAGAATGGCTCGGCCACGACCTCCCGTAACAAGTTTCGGCACTGCTCTAGGGAAATACATACGATTGACGTAGAATGAGCTTTCATGAGCGAAGAAAACGATAACAAGCCGAATCTGGATGTGCCTGAGCATCTTGAATATTCCGACGAGCATGTGTGGGTGGATGCTTCCACCGAGCCGGCCATGGTGGGTATCACCGAATATGCGGCCGACCAGCTTGGCGAACTCGTGTACATCGATCTGCCGGAAGTCGGCACCGAAGTGCAGGCGGGCGACGAGGTGGCGGAACTGGAATCCTCCAAGGCGGTCACGCCGCTGGTCGCTCCGGTGGCCGGCGTGATTCGCTATGTGAACAACGAGGCCGCCGACGATCCAAGCATCGTAACGGGTGACCCGTATGGCGAAGGCTGGATTTTCAAAATCGAACTTGAGGATGATGAGCCGGGACTGCTTTCCTCCGAGGAATACGCCAACATCGTGGCTCAGTGAACGGCACGATTCGGGAAATTGGATGGGAAATCATCGGTATTCCCTGAAAAATCCCTGATTTTCACGCTGGGGTACCAGGTAATTCAATAATCGCCTTTATAGTGGGGTTATGACCGAACCGCAGCCGTTGCCCCAGCGTGAACCGGATTCCATATCCGAAGATGACATGCCGACCGTGCCCATTCCCGCACGCAAGGTGGTCACCACCTTCGACGCGGCTTCGAAACACGAACGCATCGAAGTCAAGCCTCCGCTGACACGACTGTTCCGCCGCACCATTACCAGAGCGTTCAACAAGTGGGTGACGTTCTCAACAAGCATGGTGCTCAATCTCAACTGGTATCCGCGCGTGGAACCATATGTCGGCTACGGCACCGAACATTACTCTCGACTGATCTGCCGAACCGTGTACGGGCCCTTCAAACGTCAGGCGGGTCGTCTGACCCGTGGCATCCGTGCCATGCTCACCATCCCCTCGCCGCATACGAAGGTGCGCATCGCCATCGACGGCGTGCCCCTCGAAACCGTGCAGGTGGGCGCGTCCGAAGTGCACGACGAAGTGGACGCGCAGCGCAATGTCTCCAGTGAATTCGCAGCCTCCGATTCCGCAGGATATCTCGATCTCGTGGCCGAACATTCGCTCGAACCGGGCGTGCACGACGTGTCATACAAGGTACGCAGCCGCAAACCAGTCACAGCCAACCTGTTCACCATTCCCAGCGGTACGAAAGTCGGCGTGATCTCCGACGTGGACGACACCATCATGGTCACGCAGGCGCCAAGCCTGATGAAAGCCGCCTACAATCTGCTGCTGCTCGATCCAAAGAAGAAAATGCCGGTTGCGGGCATGAACCTGCTGTTCAACCGCATTGCGGACATGTTCCCGGACGCGCCGTTCTTCTACCTGTCGACATCGCCATGGAATGTGGAAAGCTCGATCCGGCATTTCATCGCCAACCATGGTTTTCCGGAAGGTCCGCTGCTATTGCGCGACCTCGATCCTCGCCCGAAAACGTTCATTCCTTCCGGAGTGCAGCACAAACTCGAGTATGCCGAACAATTGATGGCTGATTTTCCTGATATGAAGTTCATTCTGATCGGCGATGACGGGCAGAGGGATCCGACCACGTACGCCACGATCGCACGCCGATACCCAGGGCGTGTGCTGGCGATCGGCATCCGGCAGTTGTCTCCACGCGAAGTCGCCGGCAATCTCGGCACCGTTGCGGGGCGTGCGGTCACGCAGCCGATCCCGGTCACCGATGTCCCGGTATTCACGGGAACGACCGGTTCGAATCTGATGAAAACCATGCTGCCGTTCCTGAAACAACAGATGGGCGTCTGACTTTTTCGTACGCCCGGAGCAGGGGGTGCGTGCCGCGTGGGATTGGGAATGCAATGCCGGTATAATCGCGTGCATGACTGATTTTCGGGGTGAACAGGGCGCAACGGGCGCGCGAGAAAGCGACGAAAGCGTGCAAGACAAATGCGGGATGCCGATCGCGAAGCGTGTGCCGAAGGAGCGCGTATTCCACGGCGACACCTTCATCGACGAGTACGAATGGCTGCGCGACAAGGAATCGCATGACGTGCAGGATTACGTCGCCGCGCAGAACCGGTATTGCGACCAGCGCATGGAACCGTTGAAAACCCTACGCTCCACACTGTTCGACGAGCTCAAGTCGCACGTTCAGGAAAACGACATGTCCGTGCCGACACGCATGGATGGCTACTGGTATTTCGTACGCACCCAGGAGGGCCAGCAGTATGCGGTGCAATGCCGTGTGCCTATTCGAGGCGCAGACGATTGGGATCCGCCAACCATTGAAATCGGCGTGCCCATCGACGGCGAACAAGTGGTGTTCGACACCAATGCCGAAGCGCAAGGCCATGATTTCTTCCGTATCGGCGGCATGGATATTTCCAAAGACGGACGTTGGATGCTGTACGGCACCGACACCAGCGGCGACGAACGTTACGATTTCCGCATCCGCAGCTTGGAAACCGGCAAGGAACTGCCGGAAGTGTTCGAGGGCATCGGTGGCGCCTGCTTCACACCGGACGCGCAATGGGTGTTCTATGTGAAGCTCGACGACGCGTGGCGTCCATACGCGGTGATGAGGCACCGCGTCGGCACTCCCATCGTCGACGATGTGGAGGTGTACCGCGAACAGGACGAACGATTCTGGGTTGGCATCGGCCTGTCGTTCGACGAACGCAATCTGGTGATCGGCACCGGGTCGAAGACCACCACCGAGGTATTGCTGCTTTCCACCGACGATCCGGAAGGCGAATTCCGTGCGTTCATTCCGCGCGAGCAGGACGTGGAATACGACGTGAGTTTCAGCCGTTTCGAAGGTGCCGGCGAATGCGGTGAGGATATTCCGCTCGCCGTGGTCTATCACAATGCGTTGAACCCGAATTTCGAAATCGATGTGATCGACATGCGCTCCCATGAGCCCCCGTACCGTTTGGGTGAGGGCGTGCGTGTGGCCGTCGGTTCGCCGTACGGATGCGAGCACGGCGACGAGGTCGAACCGGGCGCTTCTGAGATGCCGATCGGCACACCGTATTCCAATCCCTGCAATCCAGCCATTTTGCAGGGCGCGCATGGTCTTGGCATTGAGGGGATCTCGATTCACCGGCATTATGTGGCGCTGCAGTACCGGGCGGAAAGCCTGACGCATATTGCGGTGATGACGAAGGATGCCGCTGCGGAGGATTTTCTTGCGGGGCGTCCATGGAAGTTCACCGAGCTGGTTCCCCACGCGTTGGAAGACGATTGGGATGTCGACGAGTCGGTGGACGAGATCAACGAGGAACGTGCCGAAGTGTGGGGCGCGCTCGACCAATTGGCCGCCGCGCAAGGCGAGGGGTCGGCCGTGCATGGGGTTTCCCGCAAGGCGATGACCTCATCGGATGGCGCGACCGCCGATGCGATGCCGGGGGAGACCCGGCGCTTGTATTCGATTGGTGTGGGAGGCAATCCTTCGTATGATGCGCCCCGCATGCGCTACTCGTTCTCCAGTTACACGCGTCCCGGCGAACTGCATGATATCGATCCGGCGACCGGCGAGGATCGCCTGTTGAGGCGTGCCACGGTGCTTGGTGGATTTGAACCGCGCGAATACATGGAGCGCAGGGTGTGGGTCACCGCCCGCGATGGCGAGCGCATTCCTGTTTCCTTGGTGTGGCGCAGGGATGTGCCCGCGTGTGATTCGGCGATGTTCGTTACCGGGTATGGCGCGTATGAGATCAGTTCGGATCCGGGATTCTCGGTGTCTCGCATCAGCATGCTTGATCGTGGTGTGCTTTATGCGGTGCCGCACATTCGCGGCGGCGGTGAGATGGGTCGTGCTTGGTATGAGCAGGGGCATTTGCTCAATAAGAAGCATTCGTTTGAGGATTTCGTTGATGCCGTGCGTGCGTTGCAGCGTGCCGGTTTGGCGTCGCCTGCTCGCACGGTGGCCGATGGCGGTTCCGCCGGTGGCCTGTTGATGGGTGCCGTGGCGAATATGGCTCCCGAATGTTTCGCGGGCGTTGAGGCGGATGTGCCTTTTGTGGATGCGTTGACGTCGATTCTTGATCCGTCGTTGCCGTTGACGGTTACGGAGTGGGATGAGTGGGGCGATCCGCTGCATAATGCGGACGTGTATCGGTATATGAAGGAATATACGCCGTATGAGAATGCGCCGTCTGATGCAAATGATGCGCGGGTTGCGGTTTTTCCCAAGATTTTCATTACCACGTCGATGAATGACACTCGTGTGCTGTATGTGGAGCCGATGAAATGGTTGGCCCGACTGCAGCGTGCGGGCGTGGATGCCGTGGCGAAGATTGAGGTTGAGGCTGGTCATGGGGGTACGTCTGGAAGGTACAAGCAGTGGGAGGAGATCTCCTATGAGAATGCTTGGTGTCTTGGCGTGATGGGTATTACCAGCTGATTAGGCTGTGCGATTTGTGAGATTCGTATGATTCATGCTTTTCGTGTGTTTCGTACAGGAAAGCGGCATGGAGTGTCCATTAGTTGAGCGTTTTAAGTCCACGTGCTGATTCGTTGACTAGAGTCGCGTGCTATGAGTGATTCTGCAAAGAAGTACACCATCGCCGTCATTCCGGGCGATGGCATTGGCAAGGAAGTGACTCCGTGGGCTCAGAAGGCTCTGGAGAAGGCGGCCGAGGGCGTTGCCGAATTCGATTACGAGAATTTCGATCTTGGCGCCGAACGTTACCTGCGTGACGGTGCGATTCTTCCGGAAGAGGAAGAGGAACGCATCAAGAAGACCGACGCGATCCTGTTGGGCGCAGTCGGCGATCCGCGTATCAAGGCCGGCATTCTCGAACGTGGCCTGCTGCTCAAGCTCCGTTTCGATCTCGACCAGTACGTCAACCTGCGTCCGTCCAAGCTGTACAAGGGCGTGACCTCCCCGCTCGCCAACCCGGGTGATATCGACTTCGTCGTGGTGCGTGAAGGCACCGAAGGCCTGTACTGCGGCGCCGGCGGAGCGGTTCGCCGCGGCACCCCGAACGAGGTGGCCACCGAAGTTTCCATCAACACCGCCTACGGCGTGGAACGTGTGGTGCGTTACGCCTTCCAGCTGGCCATGAAGCGCAGGAAGCATGTGACCCTCGTACACAAGAAGAACGTGCTCGTCAACGCCGGAGACATGTGGCAGCGCATCGTCGATAAGGTCGCCGAGGAATATCCGGAAGTTTCCCACGACTATCTGCACATCGACGCGACCACCATTTTCATGGTGTCGAATCCGTCCCGCTTCGACGTGATCCTCACTGACAACCTGTTCGGCGACATCATCACCGACGAGGCAGGTGCCGTGGTCGGCGGTGTCGGATACTCCGCTTCCGGATGCATCAACGCTTCCAACGAATACCCGTCCATGTTCGAGCCGATTCACGGTTCCGCACCGGATATCGCAGGCCAGAACAAGGCCAATCCGACCGCCGCGATCCTTTCTGCGGCCATGCTGCTGCGCCACCTCGGTTTCGACGACGCCGCGGCCAAGATCGATGCGGCCGTCGAAGCGGACATCGAAGAGCTGGGATCCGCTACCCGCTCCACCGACGAGGTCGGACGCGACATTCTGGCACGCATGTGACATATGATCCGGAACGCATGATTGCGCCGGATATGTTCGCCTGTTGAGACGTCTGTCGAAATCGAGTTCATGCTTGAATTCGACAGGCGTCTCGCATATTCAGGGGGATTTCAGGGATTGCTTTCAGGGTGGATGAAAGCAACAAGGCAAATTATGGGATATTGTTGAAACCATGAGTGACAACAAGGCCGATTACAACGGTTCCGGCCAAGACGAGTATTTCGCGACGAACGATTCAACTCAAGCCGATTACAGGCAGTCGCAGGATGGCTACAATCAGCCTGCATCACAGCCTCACAATCCCAACCAGTACGCATCGCAGCAGCCCGCGCAGGGATATGCCCCGGACGTGCAGGGCAGCAACATCCCCGACGGTACGTATGGCAATGCCCAGCCATATGGTCAGCCGGCTGCCTACGGTTCGTCCGTCCCCGCATATGGCTCGGACGCTCCCGCTTACGGGCAGCCGACCCAGCCTGCGCAACCTGCACAGCCCATCTACGGCCAGCCGACGTACGGACCTACGGATTACGCACAATCGGCGCAGACCCCCTATTATCAGCAGTCGACTCAGCCCCAATACACGCAGTCCGCATACAATCAGCCATCAACCTACGCACAGCAGGCCTACTATCAGGCGGCCCAACAGCAGCCCGGCTATGGCTACGCGCAGAAGTCGAAGATCGTCGCAGGCCTGCTCGGCCTGTTCCTCGGCTCCCTCGGCGTGCACAACTTCTATCTGGGATACACCGGCAAGGCCGTGGCCCAGCTGTTGCTGACCCTGATCGGATGGATCATCCTTATCGGACCGATCATTTCCGGAATCTGGGCTCTGATCGAAGCCGTCCTCATCCTGTGCTCCAGCTACGGGTCCAACTGGCACCGCGATGGGCACGGCCAAGAGCTCCAAGATTGATGGGCAGAGGCCTGTACAAGCAGCCGGGTGGCAAACTCGTAGGGGTTTCCGTCCGGCTTTCTGATGCCGTTCCAGCATATTCCCGCGAATGCGCAAGTTCCGTCCAATCCGTGGAACAATGCCGGATCGACGGCGATTTCTTTCTTGACGGCGACGACAAGGATTCCCGCCGACTATTGCAGGATTGGGAAAACTTGCTGCAAAGCCAGCAAAGCGCGCCCGCACGCGACATTACGCGACGATTGCAAGCGATTACCGCGAACTATCCGAACGTGCGATTGGTGGGTATGACGGAAGAAGGTATTGCCATCGCTTTCCTCCGCGCAATCACAGGCAGTGAATCGCGCAATGCGGAAGATGCAACGGGCAACGGAAATATCGCGCGGTCCACGAAACAATATTCCGGGGAACAACCGGGAATGCATAATGCGCTGACACAAGAGGAATATCTGGAACGCTGGCGGGACCTGAAACCGACCGTCATCCACGACAAGCCGCGCGACCCGAACGAACAAATGGAAACTGACATCGCATGGGCGCGCGAAGTGGCGGCAGGCAAACGCGAACCCACGCTGCGTATCTGGGAATGGGCCGCTCCGGCCGTGGTCATCGGCAAATTCCAGTCGCTCGAAGACGAAGTCAATACGGCGGTCGCGCAGAAGGAAGGATTCACCGTGGTCCGACGTTGCACCGGCGGCGGGGCGATGTTCATCGAACCGGGCAATACCATCACCTACTCGTTGTACGCGCCGTTCGATTTCACCCAAGGCATAAGCATCGAGGAATCATACCGGCTCTGCGATTTCTGGCTGGTGCGCGCGCTTAAGGAACTCGGGCTCGACGTACGATTCTCCGGACTCAACGACATCGCCACGCAATACGGCAAACTCGGCGGAGCCGCACAACGCCGATTCACACCAGTAGAGGGAGGGCCTGGCGCCATACTGCACCACGTGACCCTCGCCTACGATATCGACGCGGAAAAAATGGGGCGGGTATTGAACACCTCACGTGAGAAAATGTCGGACAAAGCGGTGAAATCAGCGGTAAAACGAGTCGATCCAATGCGCTCGCAGACGGGCATGAGTCGTGAAGACGTGGTTGAACGGCTGCTCGACGCCGCCAGGCGAGTTACAATGTAGCCCGATGGTCGAAGCCGCCCCTGATATCAAGGGCAATGAGAATGTTACGAAAGCTTGGTGTTCCGTGAGGGCATGTGGAATCGCAACAAGCTTTCGAAGCCGCGGCAGCGCGCCTGGCAACACGCCTGGCGGCGTGCCCAGAGGATGTGCCTATGAACGGAGGTGTGACAAATGGCTACGCCAAACGAGACCAATAGTGGACCCAGTGGCGAAAGCGCGACGTTGCTGCACACCGCGTTGTTCAAGCAGGTTTCTTCCGAAGAGGCGGAGGAACTGCTGCCGCATCTGCAGCATGCCGAATACAGCAAGGGCGACTATATTTTCCGCGAAGGCGACACCGATCACCGCATGTATCTGCTGGAACGCGGGCGCGTCAAACTGATCCGGCAATCGTCCGACAGACGTGTGCAGTTGTTGAGCATTCATGCGTACGGCGAAGTGCTGGGTGAGATTCCGGTGTTCGATCCGCATGGTGGACCGCGCACCGCGTCCGCCGTGGCCATGACCAGTGACACGAAAGTCGTATGGCTTGAGCATGACGCCCTGTTCGCATGGCTTGACGAGCATCCGCGCGTGGCCGTCGACATGCTTCAGGTGCTCGCGCATCGCATGCGTGACAACAACGAGCGCATTTCGGAGCTTGTGTTCATGGACGTGCCGGGACGTTTGGCGAAAACGCTGCTGAATCTGGCGTCACGCTTCGGCGAGCCGGTCGAGGCGGGGTTGAAGGTGCCGCACGATCTGACGCAGGAGGAAATGGCGCAGCTGGTCGGTTCGTCGCGCGAAACGGTGAACAAGGCGCTGATGGATTTCGCTAACCGTGGATGGATTGCGCGTGAGGGCCGTTCCATCATCATCTACCAGCCTGGCATGCTGATCCGCCGTTCGCGACGATAGATTTTCGGCTATTTTTCAGCGTTTTTAAAGATTTTACGGTTTTTGTGAGAAACCCGTGATGGCTGCGATCGGCCGGTTGATTAGTAGACCCACCACTTTAGAATGGGCACCATGCCCGAAAAGAAGACTTTGACCGTTCAACGTGTGCTCGCACTCGTGATTGCCTACATCACGCTGAGTGTGGGTGGCGGCGTGGCCGCCAGTTTGTTCCTCCTACCGGCGGTTTTCGGCGCGAACAGCGTCGCCAAGGCGGTTATTCCGTCGCTGTCGGTCGAAGGTATTGATTTTGATGTGACCAGCCTGCCGCAGAAGTCGACCATGTACGCTTCCGATGGCACCACGAAAATCACCGAATTCTGGGATCAGAATCGTGAAGTCGTGCCGTTGAAGAAGATTTCCGAATACATGCAGCAGGCCGTGGTAGCGCGTGAAGACAGACGATTCTTCACTCACGGCGGCGTTGATGTGCAGGGTGTGTTCCGCGCGTTCGTCCAAACATACATGAAGGGCGACCATCAGGGCGGTTCCTCCCTTACCCAGCAGTATGTCAAAAACGTGCTGATCCTGCAGGCGCAGCAGGATGATGATCCGATCGCACAATACCATGCGTCGGAAGATACCATCGCACGAAAAATGAGGGAAATGCTGATTTCCGTGCAAATGGAAAAGCAGTATTCCAAGCCTGAAATTTTGCAGGGATATCTCAATATCGCACAGTTTGGCGGCAATAGCCTCTATGGCGTGCAGGCGGCTGCGAAGCGGTATTTCAACACCACCGCAGATCAGCTGAACATCGTGCAGTCCGCCACCATCGCGGCAATCACCAAGAATCCGAACGCTTACGATCCTTCCGTCGAATCGAACCAGCCGGAATCCGAGAAGCAACGCAATATCGTGCTGCAGCTGATGAACGAGCAGGGCTATATTTCGGATGCGGAATATCAAGAGGCGGTCAATACTCCGCTCGCAGATACGCTTGATGTCCAGCCTATTTCCACCGGTTGCATGGCCGCGGACTATGATGCGGGCTATTTCTGCGATTACGTGGTGCATAAGATTTTGAATTCCAAGGAATTCGGCAAGACCAGCGAGGACAGGGAAAGACTGCTGAAAGAGGGCGGTCTGAAGATTGTCACCACGCTGGATATCGATGCCAACACCTTGTTGAACGAAACCGCGCGCAACACCATTCCACCGGAAGATTCCTCCGGTATGGAAATCGTGATGGCGTCCGTCAAACCGGGTACCGGAGAGGTGCTGGGCTTCGGCCTGAACCGAACGTATGATGCCACCGAAGCGGCGCAGAACGACCAGACCAGGGATTCCATGAACTATGCCGTGGACCGAGAAGACGGCGGCGGCATGGGCTTCTCCATCGGCTCGTCGTGGAAGCCTATCAATCTGGTGGCATGGATGGAAGCGGGACATTCCGTCAACGAGAACCTGCAGACGTCCACGAGGTATTCGACCTCGTTGTTCGCATGCGATCGTTATACCGGTGGCACTGATACGTGGAACGTCACCAACGCAATCACCAATGGAACGGTGAACCCGGAAACGCCGGCATTGGCTTTGGCAAGGTCTCACAACACCACGCAGGCTTCCATGGGATCCATCATCGGCTTGTGCAAGATTGCCGATACCGCAACGGAACTTGGCTATCATGATGCGAATACCGGTGAGACGCTCGACAAGACCGCATCATTCGTGCCTGCCATGATGGTCGGTAACGTCAACGTGTCCCCGCTGACGATGGCAAGCATCTTCGCTGTATATGCATCCAATGGTGTGCAGTGCGATCCGATCGCACTGAAGCAGGTGACTGATGTGGATGGCAATGATATTAAGGTGCCTTCCGCGAACTGCCATCAGGCGGTCGATCCGGAAATCATCCAAACGCTTGCTTGGGCCATGAATCAAGGCGTTGTTCGTCCCGACGGCGCAGGCGGCGTGGCACAGCTGGCCAATGGACGTAAGACCTTCGCCAAGACCGGTACCCACGAGGATCAGCTAGTTACGACAGGTGGTTTCATTCCGAACCAGATCGCTACGTTCGTGCTCGTCGGTGACGTGCAGAACCCGGTTGGCCACCCGATTGCGAATATCGCCATCAACGGCCAATACCACAGCTACTGGGATGGTTCCACCATCGCAGCCCCGGCATGGCGTGACTTTATGAATGCTTATGCGGAACGCAAACAGCTGCCGATTGATAACGATTATGGGCAGCCTGCGGCCAAGTATTCCGCAACATCCAGCGCGGTCACCAAGATCGGCGGTGGAAAGCAGAATGCCACACAGCAGCAAAGCACAATCATCCAGCAGCAGAACCAGTCGCTTCAGCAGCAAAGCCAGTCGCTTCAGCAGCAAAGCCAGCAGAACGACCAGCAGGCTGATCAGGATCAGCAGCAGACCGAAGATGAGTGACGCTTCCGTAATTCAGTGAATGGAAGTGAACAATCAATGAACGCCCGCCATGCTCGGCGGGCGTTCTGCGTAGAATGCAGATAGTGCCGGTTCTACGGCACGAAATCTCCAGAGAAGCTCAATGGGAATACGAAAAGAAGGTTCAGCTGATCGGCATGAAGCCAGTAGGCGCGACCGGAGGGGGAGCTACTACGATGAGCGAAGATGAAAAGAAGATGAAGCAGTCGAAGAAGGCCAAAACCAATGGCACGGTTGGCCTGTTCGATCCTATGACTTTGCGTGGAGTGACCGTGCGCAACCGTATCTGGCTGCCGCCGATGGACACGTATTCCGCGTTGGCCCAGGATGGTCTGCCCACGCCATTCCACTACCAGCATTATGTGTCGCGTGCCATGGGCGGTTTCGGCATGATTATCATGGAAGCTACCGCAGTGGCGCCGGAGGGTCGTATTTCGCCATGCGACTTGGGATTGTGGGCCGACGAGCAGATGGATGCATGGCGTTGGATCGTTGCCGATACGAAGGCCGCCGGCGCCACCATGGCGGTGCAGCTCAACCATGCCGGACGCAAAGCCTCCACCGGTTGCTTCTCCATCGGTTTCGAGCATGAGAGCGTGCCGGAGGAGCAGGGCGGTTGGAAGACCGTGGGGCCAAGCGCCAACGCGTTCGGCTCGCTGACCAAGCCTCGCGCGTTGACCGTTGACGAGATCCATGCCATTGTCGACCAGTTCCGCGATGCCGCTTGGCGTGCTTATGATATCGGTTTTGACGCGGTGGAAATTCATGCTGCCCACGGCTATCTGCTGTCGCAGTTCCTCGACCCGCTGATTAACGAGCGTGAGGATGAGTATGGCGGATCGTTCGAAAACCGCATCCGCATGCTGGTCGAGGTCGTGGACGCCGTGCGTTCCGTCGTGCCCGACACCATGCCGGTGCTGGTGCGCGTTTCCGCAACCGACTGGGCTGCCGGCGGTTGGGATCTCGACCAGACCGTCGACCTTGCCAAAGTATTGAAGGAGCATGGCGTCGATCTGATGGACGTCTCCACCGGAGGCATGATTCCGGGCGTGACCATTCCCGTCAAACCCGATTATCAGGTTCCATTCGCCGAACAGGTGCGCTCGCGTGCCGAAATTCCAACCACGGCGGTCGGTCTGATCACCAAGCCGAAGCAGGCCAAGAAGATTTTGAAATCCGGTGCCGCCGACGCCATCGAAATCGGACGTGCGGCGCTTCGTGATCCGAATTGGCCTCTTCGCGCCGCCCACAAGCTCGGTATTCCGACCGAAGATGCGCCCTACCAGCCGCAGTATGTGCGTGGCGCATACTAAACGCAACCAATAACCAAGGTAATATCGAACAACAATCGAACAACAATAATGCGCCCTGCACCGCGTTGGCGGTCGCAGGGCGCATTATTATTTGGTGCTCGCTGCCGATTGAAATAATCGGTATCAGGCGTCGATGCCGACAGCCTGGCTCACATGGTCGAATCCGTCGCGCTTGAGCAGTTCGGCAAGGCCGCGCTTCAACACGGTGATCTGCTGCGGTCCGCGATACATCAGCGAGCTGATGAACATGACCAACGACGAGCCGGAACGAATCTTCGCATACGCCTGCTGCGGAGTGAACACGCCGCCGATGCCGGCAATCGCAAAACGGTCGCCATATTCGCGGTACACCTGCTTGATGCGTTCGTTGCTGGCCTCATAGCATGGCGAACCCGACAGTCCGCCCTCCCAATCGCGAGGAATCTCCATGCCGGTGCGGTCCTTCTGCAGATTCGCAATCGACAAGCCCTGCACATTGTGTTCGGCAAGCACGTCAAGCAGATCCTTGAACTCTTCCCAGGACTTATTCAACGGCATCTTCACCAGCGTGGGCTGTGGACGTTCGATCTTGTCGAGTTCGGTGAACAGCTTGTCGAGCGCTTCAGGGCTCTGATTGAACGGTTCGCCGGCCATCGTGTTCGGGCAGGAGATGTTCACTTCGACCATGGCGGTGCGACCGGCCGCGCGACGCATCGAAATGCAGTAATCCTCGATGCCTTCGTCCAAATCGCCGGTCTTATCGTCATTCGTACGCGCGATCGACACGGAAATCTGCATATCGCGCGCCTTCGTCCAAGCCTGTTCCGCGCGCGGAACAACGATTTCCGAACCCTCATTGGCAAGACCGACATGCACCATCATCGAATCATATTCGGGCAGACGGTGGAACCACGGCTTCGGATTGCCGGGACACGGACGAGACGTGGTGGATCCGACCGTTTCGAAGCCGAAGCCGGCGTTGTCGAGCAGCACCGGCATCTCGCAGTTCTTGTCGAGGCCGGCGGAAAGGCCGAGCGGATTGACGAAGTCGACGCCCATCACGCTGGTTTCCAGCACGGGGTCGGAATAGTTGAGCATTTCACGGCACGCCCACATCAGTGGTGGAATGTTCTTGGTGATCTTGCAGAACTGGATCATCTGGTCGTGCGCCACATCGGGCGTCTGATTGAACACGAAATGCGGCTTGATGATGTGCTTATAGCCGAAGGTGAAGAGATCGGTGGTGGCTTTGTTCACCGCATCGTGCCAGAAATTCTCAGAAACATACGTCATGGTTCACTATTCTCGCACCGTTTGTCGCAGGAAGGCAACACGACGATTGATTTCGCTGACGGGATGTCGACGTTCGTTTTTGTTCGATTTGAACGATTACAGGAGTGCCAAGTATATTTTTTCGTGAGGAAAACGCGCGAAACGCTCATCTCAGTTTTTATTTTGAGTGAACATGTGCGATAATGTTCGAATGATATCGTCACAACGTCAGCATTTGATTTTGAGCAGGTTGCGTACCCGCGGTGCGGTGCGTATCACCGCATTATCCAAGGAATTGGGCGTTTCCGCCATGACCATCCGACGCGATATCGCCGATCTGGCCGACAAGGGTCTGCTGAAGCGTGTGCACGGCGGCGCCGTCACTACCAGCACGCTGCTGAGTGAGCCGCTGTTCTCTGTAAAGTCGCAGATGGACATCGGATTGAAGGACGCCATCGCACAGGAAGCCATCAAATATGTGGCACCCGGCGACGTGATCGCCATCGGCGGCGGCACCACCGCATACGTATTCGCGCAACATCTGCTGGAATCACAGCAGTCGTCGGGGATCACCATCCTCACCAACTCCATTCCGGTGGCGGAACTGGTGCAGGCGCTGGAATCGAAAGACGTGGAAGTCATCGTGACCGGCGGCGTGACCACCCGATCCAACTCGCTCGTAGGCCCGATCGCAGACAAAGTGGTGGCCTCCCTGCGCGTCAACACAGTCTTCCTGGGCACGCATTCCGTGTCCATTCCGCGCGGCTTCCTCATGCCGAACTCGCTTGAGGCCGCAACCGATATGGCAATGATGGACATTGCCGATCGCACCATAATTTTGACCGATCACACCAAGTGGAGCTGCACATCATTGTCGCTTTTCGCACGCTTCGACCAGGTGGACACGGTCATTACCGATGATGGACTAGACCCCGATTCGGTTGGGAAAACAAGGGATTTGGTTAAAGAGCTCGTGCTGGCACACCAGAGCGAGCCTATTCAGGAAGGTGAATAACCATAATGAGTGAATTCGCAAACTACACTCCCGGAGAGTACGCGAAGGAGCACATTCGCATCACGCCGACCACGCTCGCCGATGGCCGCGCTTTCTTCTACCTCGACGATGATCCGGAATACGTTTCCGGCGCGAAGACGCGCGAACTGAACGATCCTCGTCAGCTGTCATACCGTTTCTCCAACCAGCTCAACGCAGCCGGTGAGGAAGTGCCGTACGCTGCTCCGGAAATGCGTCGCGATCCACTGACCGGCGACTGGATTCCGATGGCGACCGCACGTATGAACCGTCCGATCACCGCGGGCCCTGGCGCCACCGCCAAAGGCAACCCGCTGGCCGCACGCAAGCCGGGCGACCCGTATCAGGACGGCGAAGTGCCGGACACCGACTACAACGTGGTCGTGTTCGAAAACCGCTTCCCGTCCATGGTTCGCGTGCCGGGCCGTTCCGAAGCCGTGGAATACGTCAACGGCAATCCGTTGTGGGAAAAGAAGCTCGCCGCAGGCCGTTGCGAAGTGATCTGCTTCGACCCGGACGAAGATGGTCTGCCGGCTGACCTGCCGGTCTCCCGCCTGCGCACCGTCGTGGAGGCATGGGCGTTCCGTACCGCTGAAATCTCCAAGATGGAAGGCATCGAACAGATTTTCCCGTTCGAAAACCACGGACAGGAAATCGGCGTCTCCCTGGCGCACCCGCACGGACAGGTCTACTGCTATCCGTTCATCGCACCGAAGATGGAAGCCGAACTCAAGCAGACCGAAGCCTACCATGAGAAGACCGGCGGCAACCTGCTCAAGGATCTCATGAACGCCGAAATCGAAGCCGAGGAACGCATCGTCATGCGCAACCACAGCTGGGTGGCCTACGTGCCTGCCGCAGCCCGCTGGCCCCTCGAGGTACATGTGGCCCCGGTGCGCGACGTACTCACCCTTGACGAGCTCAACGATCAGGAACGTTGGGATCTGGCCGTCATGTACTCCACCCTGCTCAAGCGCGGCAACGCGTTCTTCGACAAGGGCGACGGCAAGGGCATGGATCTGCCGTACATCGCAGCATGGCATCAGGCCCCGATCCACGACGCACGCCGTGAGAACTACCGCCTGAACCTGCAGTTCTTCTCGTTCCGCCGCGCAGCCAACAAGATCAAGTATCTGGCCGGATCCGAATCCGGCATGGCCGCATGGGTTTCCGATACCACTCCGGAACTCATCGCCAAGCGCTTCCACGAGCTCGGACCAATCGATATCGAAGGCTGAAAGCCAATAAAACCCAAAGGACAAAACACCAATGACTGCTGTTGAATTCATTGAGCCGCTCTCGCACGACGAGGGCGTGAAGAACGCGACCGACCTGTTCCGTGCCACCTACGGGGAGGAACCGGCTGGTGTATGGGCCGCCCCGGGCCGTGTGAACCTGATCGGCGAACACACCGACTACAACGCGGGCCTGTGCCTGCCGATCGCACTGCCGCACCGCACGTTCATCGCGCTCAAGCCGCGCGAAGACACCAAGGTGCGCGTGGTTTCCGACGTTTCCCCCGAAAACGTTACCGAAGGCGACCTCGACGGTCTGCAGGCCGGTGGTGTGGAAGGATGGGCCGCCTACCCGGTAGGCGTGGCCTGGGCATTGCGCGAAGCCGGCTTCGACGCGGTGCAGGGCTTCGACGCGGCATTTTCCTCCTGCGTGCCGCTCGGCTCCGGTCTGAGCTCCTCCGCAGCCATGACCTGCTCCACCGCCTTGGCGCTGGATGACGTGTACGGTTTGGGTTATGGCGCATCCGACGCCGGTCGTGTGACGCTGATCAACGCCGCCATCAAATCGGAAAACGACATGGCGGGCGCGTCCACCGGTGGGCTCGATCAGAACGCATCCATGCGCTGCACTTTCGGCCATGCGTTGCGTCTTGATTGCCGTCCAGAGCTGAGCCCGCTGGAGAACGTCTCCCAGCAGGAATTCGATCTCGACAAGTACGGTCTGGAACTGCTGGTGCTTGACACTCAGGCTCCGCACCAGCTCAACGACGGCCAGTATGCCCAGCGTCGCGCCACTTGCGAGAAGGCCGCCGAAATCCTCGGCGTGGCCAACCTGCGTGTGGTCGCCGACAGCATCGCCAAGTCCGACGATCCGTTCCAGGCGCTCAAGGAAACGCTCGATAAGCTGGAAGACGACACGATGAAGAAGCGCGTGCGCCACGTCATCACCGAAATCGCCCGTGTCAACTCCTTCGTGCGTGCCTTCGCCAACGGCAAGATCGACGAAGCAGGCCGACTGTTCAACGCGTCTCATGATTCGCTCGCTGCGGATTATGAAGTGACTGTGCCCGAGTTGGACATTGCCGTGGACGTGGCTCGTGCCAATGGCGCATACGGCGCACGTATGACCGGCGGTGGCTTCGGCGGATCCATCATCGCGCTGGTCGACAAGGGCCAGGGCCACGAAATCGCACAGAAGATTGCTGACCGCTTCGAAAAGGAAGGTTTCAACGCACCTCGCGCCTTGCCGGCGTTCGCTGCGGCTTCCGCGAGCCGCGAGGCCTGATCGCAGAAGCTGATGCAGAAACGCGCGTTGGCGCACGTCCATGAAAAGGACGTGCG
>ENA-OWRC01000182-OWRC01000182.1-human-gut-metagenome-genome-assembly--contig:-NODE-182-length-86481-cov-5.098929_pt1 | contig 86481 bp, 66 predicted proteins | sample MGYA00248268_ERZ651895 | MGnify/ENA primary metagenome ERZ651895 (study PRJEB26924, sample SAMEA4378242) | human gut metagenome | biome: human gut; feature: human-associated habitat; material: faeces...
ACAACACTTTTAATGTTGGGGTCCTGGGTTCGAGCCCCAGCTGGATCACTGAAAATCAAAAGAGTAATTTAAGAAAATCCCTGATAATCAAACATTATCAGGGATTTCTTTTTTTGGCAGATAGCAAGAAACATCTGTTTCAAGTATATTTTTACTTTTTCTGAAACTTGAAGGACTACATCCCTTGTATTTCTTAAAGAATTTACTCAAATGGCTTTCATCAGTAAATCCTAGTTCTTCGGCAATCTCATTTATTCTCATTTGACTATGCAGCAATCTGCTTTCGACCAATTTTAGTTTATAGCTTAATATGTATTGCTGCATTGTTTCGTTAGTGTGCTTTTTTATATAACGTCCTAAGTAACTTTCAGATATACCGAAGTGCTGACTGATCTCTTTTGCTCTAATTTTACCTGTTTGATAGATATTTGCTTGGATATATTGAAGAATATCGAGAGACTTATCATCTGAACATTCATCGACCTGTTGAGGTAAAAACATAGCTATATTTCTTGCCACGACAATAATTATAGTATTTATCAACTGCGTGATAATCTCTTTACTGTACAGATTCCTATTTACATACTCCCGAATAATTGCTTCAATCATTGGTTTCACTAATAACTTATCCACCTTATTTCTAAGGATGCAACCCGGTTGATGATTTGCATGTTGCAAAATAAATTCTAATCTCTGGATATTCTCTGAACCAAATATGGCTGAATGTATATAGATGTCATTAAACTTGATGTTAATGAATTTTGTAGTTGTGTGAATCTCAAAGGAATGAGAATCATTTGGAGTTATCAAGAACAAGTGTCCATCATGATATGGGAACATATTATTGTTAATCCATTGAATACCTGTTCCTGTTAAGATGTAGACTAGTTCAAAAAAAGTATGCTCATGCTCAGTTAATAACGATTCATTATGCTCGTTAAAGCTGATCTCAAATGGTTGATGAAGATTTTCTTTTTTCATACTCCAAATATAACACATAAAGCAGAATTATACCAATACAACGAAAACATATACCTATATTTGAAATAAAATAGGTATAACTTTGCCACAAATCAAAATTAGATTACTTATGAACTTTTTAGAACCATCAAAACAACGTTATTCAGGAAGAAGCAGAAAAGATATAACCGAAATAGTTTCAATCTTATAAACGTAACAATTATGAAAACAGAAATGGAAAAATGTCTGGCTGGTGAATGGTATGATTGCCACAACCAAGTTTTCTTGGATTTAAAGACCCGAACACATAAGTTATTGATGAAATATAATTCATTACCTTATGAGGATAAAAAAGAGAAACACAGCTTGCTAAAAAAGATGCTAGGTAGTATCGGAATGAAAGTCTCGGTTGCCAGTCCATTTATTTGTGATTATGGCTGCAATATACATATAGGGGATAATGTTACTGTAAATACCGGTTGTACCTTTGTGGATTGTAATAAAATCACTATCGGAAGTAATGTTCTTATTGCCCCTAATGTTCAGCTTTATACAGCAACTCACCCTATTGATTTAGATGAACGGCTAGCGCCTGTTGAAACAGAAGATGGAATAAAGCGAGTTCGCCGCACTTACGCTTTGCCTATTACAATTGAGGACGGATGCTGGATTGGTGGAGGTGTAATAATCCTTTCCGGAATAACAATTGGGTACGGTAGTGTAATTGGAGCAGGTAGTGTTGTTACAAAAGATATTCCGGCAAATAGTTTAGCTGTTGGAAATCCATGTAAAGTGATACGTCAAATCAATCAAACTAAGAAACTATGATAAAATTGGTCGCTTTTGATTTGGATGGTACAATTGCCGATACAATCCCAATGTGTATCGAAGCCTTTAAGCAGACAGTATCTCCCTATGCTTCAAAAATATTGTCAGAAGATGATATTGTGAAAACATTCGGACTTAATGAAGAGGGAATGATTAAAGAGGTCGTTTCAGAAGATTGGGAAAAAGCTCTGATTGATTTTTATGTGATATACAAAGAAATGCACACAGTCCACATTCAACCATTTGTGGGGATAAGAGAATTGATAACAGAATTGAAGAAGAACTCAATTATTGTATCTTTAATAACAGGTAAAGGTCAAAGAAGTTGTGATATTACGCTTCACCATTTTGAAATGGAAGCTCTTTTTGATAGTATTTCAATCGGATCGCCAGATAGAAACACAAAAGCGGAATCAATGACGGAACTAATGTCAAAATATAATATCCAACCAGCAGAAATGGTATATGTTGGAGATGAATTTTCCGATATTACCGCTTGTAGTAAAGCTGGAATACAATGCCTATCTGCTGCATGGATAGCATCACTCTCAAAAATGAAGAAATTAGAAAAGGAAAATCAAGGATATGTGTTTAGTTCTATCAAATCACTTCATTCTTTTCTAAAGAAAGAAGCTCATTTAGTTTAGATTCATATTCGTAGATTGATTTTCGCAACTATATACTTTATTGTACCAATGATTGTGTATAATGACTGGTTGGACTTTAATGTGCCAATCTGCGACTTAGCAGATTGGCATTGTTAAATCCGCATCAGTCGTTTTCTGAATCATTCTCCTTGTGGTATTCAATAATTCTTCTGATATTTTTTAACAAAAAGTTTACATATTTTCTGTTTTGATATAAGCAACCTGACTTTTTGTCAGATATATTCTATTTAATATCCATTAAAAAGAAATAATATTACACATAAAGGTACATTTTCTATTTTGGTATACCATTTGATGTTTAATAATACATTACTTACCTTATATAAAATTCATTTTCAATTTCGCAATCAAATCTGTAAATCTCTTTGAATAATACTTTACAACTATTTGTGGAACAATTACAGAATATGAGCCACTCACTCTTATTTCATTTTGCTCACCCCTGAACGCTTCGGTGACACGTTTTTTTAGATCATGCTCAAGATGTCCAATATTGTCAACTACGTGAATTAGTGAGTTCATTTCCGAAAGCTCAATAAATTCGTTCCTTTCTACTCTTTCACGGTCAAAATGAGTCATATTGACTGTAATAAGTGTGAAATTGTCAGCATTTTCAACGGCAGTAGTAAACTGTAGGCTTGACATTTCAATGGATTCTTCCGTTGCCCATCGAGATTTTACCTCTATACGATAGTCCTTATATCCTTCTTTACTCAAAATAAAGTCTTGCCCACCTTGTTGGTTTATCACTTTAACACCTATATCTTCCAATGCTTTAGTGAGATAACATTGTATATGAGTTTCCACATAATCACCCAACATTTTGATATAGGCCTTCTGTTTTTTTTCTTCCAATGCTATTTCACCAAGCTCTACTAGTTCTTCTATATCTTCTCTTTCTGAAAGATTAGCTATTGTTTTAAGTCTTTCTTCATCTTTTAAGCGGACAAGCTTGAAAATACTATCTTTCTTTGTGGGACTTGTAACCACAGAAAGCATAAGATTGGCCCTTATTGGACTTATTGTTGGAAAATACGATTTCCATATTTTTCCAATTTCTCCATCACTAATGTATTCAATAATTTCAAGCAGCTGTTCTGAATGTGGATGATTTTCAATTGATATCACTTTGTTGTCCTCAAATGGTCTTTCTATTTCTCCAGATAATTCTTTACCTTTCAGTTCAGACTCTCCAATAAAATAAGGAGCGTATTCTGTAGCTACTAATTCATGTAATATACTCTTTGAGTCATCTATATGGGTTACATTCCTACATATTATGTCATATATTTCTTTCAGACGCTTCGGAATGCCATTCTCTTCTTTCTTTAATTGTTGAGCATATTTAAATGTTCCTTTTTGATCAGGATAAACTTGATAATTGCGGAGAAAATTATTTGCTTCTGAGAACATCTTCAACTCTACTACCATCTTATAACACCAATTAGTTTTTGATAATTTATCCTCAGTTAATGAAAAACGTAGTAATGAATCATTTATAAGCGGATTATAACAGTTGCGGATATCGAATTCTTCCTTACTTAAGCGATCATTAGTAGTTGGATAATATTCATAATATTCCGATAGTAATGCATAGATCTTCGCCGTAAAGCCACTAGCACTCTCAGACAACAACATCTTATAAAGATCAAGTATGGCATGCACGTTATCTGTAGGAATACAGCAATTTTTGTAGTATTCCGGATCTATTTCTTGAGCTGCAATGATAGTATTCTTTAACACATCACTCTTAGGTGCTAGACTTGTGATGTACTTTGTCAGTGAAACTTTTGCTTCCTCAGCACCAAACAGATTGACTTCGTTATCCACCACATCCAAAAAGTCTACATGTACAAAAGTATTAACTTCATCAGGAATTAACACCTTCATCACACTCCGAAATGTCTCATTGAATTCAACTGGTTTCACTAAAGATTTACGGTCTTTCAGTTCTAACGCTTCATTAGGTACAATTCTTCTTTGAAAGAAAACTTCGTGATTGTTATTCTTAAAATAGCTACATAGTTTATGTAACCAAATTAAGTCAATGGTAGTAATTGTTGTATTCTGAATAAGTTCAACTATATCATCAAGTCTAATAGCATGTTTATTTTCCTTTCCAACATACCATTCATTAGTTATTCGACTCCAGTAAATAATATCATCTTTATCTGGTAAAATAAAAGCATATTGTGTCTTTGAAAGTAAAGTATAAACAGCATCAAGTAAATCTTTGTCTTGCTCACAGGCTTTATACATTTCTTCATCAAGTACTCGAATACTATTTACCGTTATATTTTTACGTTCATCAGTTTTTTTAGTTACTAAACAAAGAGACTCAAAGTACTGTACCCATTCATCCTGTAAAGTTTGGTAGTACTCTACTAATTTCTCATTCGACTGTGACAAACCAAATTTAACTTTAGCCAAATATTTCACATTTTCAAAAGTTATATAGTTTTGGTTAAGATATTCACGAATAACTCTACTTGCAAGATTGATTAATTTTCTGTTAATTGCTACTTGGTCTTCATTATTTTGTCCATTACCTATAAATAATAGAGTGTCTCGCGTGTCTTTGTCACAAGTAAAATGAGGAGAATGTATAAGAAAGTTAAGTCCCCACTTTTTTGAGCCAAGTAACGGTAAATATAAAAATAGTTGAGGAAGTTCGTCATTAAAACTAATAACTTCTGTAATTCCATTCTTATGTCTTCTTATTGGCAGGATCACCGTTATCATACTTTCACCTGTCTTTTGCTCCAAGTCTGTTTTACTTTGCAATAAGTAGACCGAAATAATATCATCTTGTTGATTAGTCTTCTTATGAGCGATGTTTACGCAATTTACAATACAATTACCATATTCGCTATCCTTTTCGCTACTGATGAAACAAAATGCCTCCTCGGAGTTGTTAATCTCATCACGGAAAGTTATTGATCCCACATACTTATTCAAAGCAAGCACATATGAAGTCAAAGCTGGAGAAGTATGAAAGGCCTTTTCTACATTTTCATATTCCACAGAGTAATCATGCAGATAAGTAAAAACAGTAAAGGGAAATGGGGTGGAAACAAGTTTATGAATATCTTCACCCCAAGCCTGTGTAGTATTTATTTGCTTACCAAGCATCCTACTAAGTTCAATTTTGTCTTTACTTGAACGATCAATCAACAAATCGTCAGACGAAAAATTATAATATTTATCACTTCCTAGTAATTGAAGTGCCCCTGATAGTTTGTATCTAAGTCCAAACTTATGCGTTGTAAGAAATCCTGTTCCATATTGTCCTACCTGCACAATATCATGACGCACCTTTGAACTTGTTTGTAAAATAAGAGCTTGGATCGACTTGCGTGTGAATGGCTGGCCATTATGCCGAAATTCAAAGCTTCCTTTTCTACGAGTAAATACTATCTCTGTATTACAATCTTCTTTTGAGACATCACGAGCATTTTGGACTAATTCCCATATAGCACGATCTGGTTCAATCCCATTATTATTCTGTATCCCCGTAATGATATCATTGGCATAACCTTCCCACATTGTTTCAGCAAGTGAGTCCTCAGCTTCTTTTTTAATATCTTTCACTAATTGATCATCTACAGAAAGTATTGTGTTTATATTACCCATATAGTCTCTAAAAATAATTCAACTTAGAACACCTATTATGTGACAAAACTAGTTTTTAGCTTCCGATTTATATAACTGCTTCATTAGATAATCTAAATACCCAAAAACAGCTTTTTTCATCTCAGTAATATCATTCTTTAATTCTTCTGAACTTTTTATAAAGTTGTTACCTTCATGTTCATATACACATCTAACATCCGTCCTACACTTATCTATTTTATCCCACAAAGGCTCCACTTCGCTAAGATTGATATTTTGTCTATCCGTAACAAACTGTTTATAAACTTGTATATTTGAAAGACTACTATACTTTCTTTTATATTGCTTCATATCTTCAACGGAAGAAAACCTTATAACCAATTCTCGTAAAGAACATTCGAATTTACTAAAGACGTCTTTTAGTTGCAATACCAGTCTGTCATTTTTAGCTATTTCAATCTCAATTAAGTCTGGATCATAATAATGTTGATCATAACTTTCTTCATGAAAGTCTTTCTGACGAGATGCCTCTTCTTTCTGTTCTTTCAACTTAATTTTCCTTGAATGAAATTCATCATCAATATTCTTTAAATTGATATCAACTTCTCGACAATATCTCTCTAATTCATAATATAAAGAGAAATGAACCTTATAATTATTTGTATTATACATAAGAATTTATATTAAATTTCATCCTTAGAAGCTTCAATCTTACTTAGTTGTGAACTTCTAACCCATATAAATTAATCTACCTTTAAATTAGGTAATCCATTAACAATATCGACGGTTTGTATGGATACATTTATTACTGATAAAAGTAAATCTAAAATATACCGTGGTTTATTATGCTCAATAGACCAATCATTTGGATTATTCTGTATTTTACTGTCTTTATTAATAGATACTTGATAACGTTCCATAATCCATTCAATAGCCGATTTCCCATTAACAACGTACTCATACGCCTTGTCTGGAATATTTTCGATACGTATATTACCATTGTATATAATAGTATTACGCTGTCCTTTTTGAGGAAAACGCATTTTTTCTACAATGAAGTCCTTGAATGTACCAGTTTTACTTACTACCTCGCCAGTCTCGTCATCGATATAACTTTCTTGCTTCAAAGGAACACCGTAAACCACATTCACTCCACTATAGGCAGCTATATGCTCGTAATTTAAGTGTAGATCTGCCAGTTTTTTACCAGCCTGATAAAATGCCATGAAGTCTTCTACTGTATCTACTATAGGAATACGAGGAAGTGATTTTTTAAGGTCTGATGCAAACCGCTCTCTGTATTGGGTGGAATGTAGTAAACCATAGACATAATAGAATATATGTTCTTTACTTAAAACTCTAGTATTTCCAAAGCGGTTACGTATTTCTTTTAGAATCCAATCGGTAATTCCATCCCGACGGATGTATTTATCTTCATTAACTTCGTCGAATAATGTTTTTTGTAAGTTCTTATTTTCTTCATACCAATAGAGAGGAAAACATTGAGTATCCCCTGCCAGATGTAAATCAGGAATACTGTTTGTGATTAAAACAGACAATCCTTTAAATGAACCAACTGAACTCACACAAATCAGTACATTTTGATGTTCACTTGTTGGGAATATTTGTTCAAATTGTCCACGCCTATGAATAAATTTCTCTCCATAATATAAATTACATTTTCCGAAAGGTCTATAAAGAGATGTTTTTATCATCTCCGATTGGAACTTAGCTTTTTTAAATTTAGATAATTGTGGTAATAAACTACTTGACCAACTAATCTTTTTAGGGTCAGTTATTGTAACCTTAGATAATTCAACATTAGGATTGCGTTTTCTTTCTTCTTGGAGTATATCAATTTGTTCATTGTAAAATGAAATAGTATATTTCATATTTTTTTCCAATTCGACTTTTGAAAAATTATAAGTCCATACATCTCTAGATGTACCAACTCCCATAGAATAAAGAGTAAAATAACTCTTTGAAACCTTAGAAAATTTTTTATCAGGGAATATAGGTATTAATGAATCAAATACTCCATCACGTTGATTAATCCAGTCTGCCTTTTCATTTAAACTAAGAATTTTTAGATCCAATTTTGGAGAATAAATTGTTTTGAAGTTTTTTACCATTTTAAGTTTTTGCTCACGCGATAAATAATCACCTATGTCATGGTAATAAATTACTGCTTTCCTTTTATGGGCAGGATTCTTAATGAGAAAAGTGATGGCTATGGGAGTACGAGAACCTGATCCGAAGATTTTTCCACCTTCTTTTCTTGAAATCTCTCCACTAGTACGTTGATTACCTCTTAAATTTAATATATAGATAGAAGAAAATTCATTTTCCATACATTTGCGCATGCCATCTTGTGCATTTCCATCTATCCAAGCCCCATTACTTATAAAGGCTACAATACCACCATCTTTACTATCAGATATACGGTCACTAGCCCAGCGAAAGGCTTTTATATAACTATCATAAAGCGAATTCTTGTTTGTAGAATTTGTACTCTTGGCATAGGTTTCTGATATTCTGCTATCTAGATGTTCATATTTCAAATTTTGTGCATTGTCATTTGCGGATTTTTGTCCTACGGAGTAAGGCGGATTACCAATGATAACACGTACAGGAGCTTTCTTTTGTCGAATTACGCGTTCTGAATTTTCTTTGAATAACTGATTGAAGATATCATGATCACCATCTTCATTAAGCTGAAATGTATCAGTTAAACAAATACCATCATATGGGAGATAAGTGTCCCGTTTTACTTGATTATGAAATACGCTTTCAATGTTGACATCTGCAATATAGTACGCCAAGAGCACAATCTCATTGCAATGAATCTCATTAAGATATTTGCGTTCTATATCTTCGGGCTTGATTAATCCAGATTGTAGTAGCCGAGTAATGAAAGTTCCTGTGCCCGTGAACGGATCTAGAATGTGTACGTTCTCTTCTGTTAATGAGGAATTGAATTCTTTTTTAAGGATTTCATCTACTGAATGAATAATGAAGTCCACACATTCAACAGGAGTATAGACAATACCTAATTTATCTACAGTTAATGGAAAAGCACCTTTGAAAAACTTTTCATAAAGATTCTTTATGATGATCTGTTTTCCTTCCAAATTATCAATATTACCTACATTCACTCGGACAGAATCATAGAACTTATCAAGTATTGTTGTGTCCTTATCCATCGCCTCTTTTTCCAAGAGCTCTACCATATGTTGCATGGAGCGACTCACTGCGTTATTCTTCACAAACTGATAGTCTGCAAACAAGGCATCAAATACGGGGCGGGTAATCATGTGCTGGGCGAGCATCTCGATAGCCTGTGCGTTATCGACGGATGGATTCAGATTCTTTTGTAAGCCTTGTACAAATTCAACGAATTCTTTTTGATGTTTTCCTTCAGATAAAACTAGTTTAGAAATACGTTCGATGAACTTACGGGCAATCAAACCTACTTCTTTTGCCCAGTTTTCCCAATATAAACGATCGCCACATTTTTCAACCAATTTGGCATAGATACCACCTTGTAATTCACCAAAACGTAATTCTAACTGTTTAGCTATCTCATTACTACTCAACGTTTTTGCATCCTGCTGGTCTTGGTCAGAACCATGATATTCTTTACCAATACCTGGTGCTCCAACAATGACTTTGGTACTTTGATGCTTGTTTAAAGCTATTTTATTTACTTCTGCATTGAAGTGGTCGTCATGTGAACGAAGTGCATTGAGAATATCCCATACTACCTTAAAATATGTATTATCTTTCAAAGCATCTTCAGGAGAGATACCCATCGGTACAACAATAGGAATAATGATATAACCATATTTCTTTTCGTCCGGTTGCCCTTTCCGGAAATTACGCATGACACGTCCTACGGATTGTACGACATCAACCTGAGAATTTCTTGAAGAAAGAAACAGAACCGCATCAAGTGCTGGAACGTCCACACCTTCGGAAAGACAACGAACATTTGTAACTACTCGGCATTCATTATTAGTTTCAGGTTCATCTTTGAGCCATGACAATATTTGGTTTCGTTCTTGAGAATTCATGGAACCATCTATGTGCCTTGTCTTAATTTGCACTACATGGTTTTGTTCTTCCGGATCAAGTCCTTTCACATATTTCTCTGATAAAAGAGGTAAGATAGATGCTGTGTTTTTGGATGTTCCCGGAGTGACGTTATCACCAATAGATGAGCAAAACGCTAATGCACGTCGCATCATACGTGGATCAGAATCCCACGTGGCACCCTTATCACCACGTATCACCTTTGAAAGACCATTGATAACACCTACCAGCTTACTGGTATCGTCATAATTTAATTCCTTTCTTTCTCCATTTTTGACATCCTGCATAATACTTTCAGGAATATCTTCTTCATTTACGGTTAATACTAAGACCTTGTAATCGGTCAAAAGTCCATGCTGGACTGCATAGCTGAAATTTACCCGATGGAATTCCTCACCATATAATTTTTCGTCATCCATCGAGCAAAGGATACAATCTTTCTCCGAAGCTTTTATTTTGGCTGATTCACCATATAAACGTGGGGTGGCTGTCATATATAACCGCTTGGTTCCCCTTACATTCTCATTGGAGTGTATCTTGGTAAAATTACTTTCATCGGAATCCGTCAACTTCATTCCGGTAGTACGGTGAGCTTCATCGCAGATGACAAAGTCGAAGTTGCCATATTCATTATCAGTAGCTTTCAATACTTCCGTTTGTGCGGCTATCACTGATTCTATAGATTGATAAGTTGAGAATACGACAACGAGTCCATCGTGGTTACGATAGCCTAGTAATTGTCTTTTTATGGATTTAGGATCAGTACTTGCTGGGAGTGCCAGGTCAATAGAGGAACCAAAAACATCGTCTAATTCTTTGGACATTTTTCGTGAAGCCTTGTTGTCGGAACAAATGCAGACAGCTTTGATCGGATGCGCAGCATCTGCTGTCCAAGCATTCAGCGATTGTCCCAGAAGGGAAATGGATGGTACCATAAACAGAACTAAACCTTTCTCCGCAAGGATCGTTTCTGCTATTTTAAGAGAAGTGAATGTTTTTCCAGTACCACATGCCATAATCAATTTCCCTCGGTCATTCTTTAAATAATGCTTATGAGCCTTGGATATAGCAGTTAACTGATGTTCTTGAGGTGTTTTCCCTTCTTTCATTGCATTTTTGCCCTCGATTCCTTGTAAAAGCTTCTCCCAGTAAACAGGAGAAGTTTCGAAGTCCACCATACTGATCCGGTTAACCGGTGGATTTTGGTTACGAATAGCTTCTTCCGCATTTGGTCCCCAATTATTGGTCGTCGAAACCCAAATACGATTTGAGAAAGAAGTCGTCTGGAAAGTGATTTCGTCTGTAAATGTTCTACTGGAAGTAGCTAAAAAAGAATCGACTTCCGGTTTATTAATAACGGCATCTTCTTTGTAGCATTTACATTGAATAGCCCAATAGTCACCTAAATCTGTTTTCGCAACCAAATCTATACCGGTATCTTTTCCCCCGAAATCTTTTCTACATGGAAATTCTTCCCATAACCATACTTTTTCCAAATTGGTATATCGAGGATCGGTTAATAGCCACGAACGAATCAAACGTTCAAATTGAGTTCCTTTTTCTTTTTCCGTAAAAGACATGCTACGGAATTTAGATAATATTTCTTTAAAATTCATAATACTTTTAGTTCAATTTTGAGGATCAATTAATAAGTCTTTGGGACTAACCTCTAGTAATTCTGCAATTTTGTAAAGGACTTCTAATGGTGGTTGCACTTTATTAGAACAGTAATCATTGACAATACGAAACGTTTTGCCAAGTTCTTGTGCTAACCATGTTTGCGTCCAACCTTTTTCTTTTAAAGCCTCTTTTATTCTATGTTATTTTTGTCTCAGCCATAATATCGACAAATATATGAAATTAAAATTCATATTCCAATGAATTTTAATCTAAATAGATAAGTTAAATTAGTAACTGACTTTATGTGACACCATATGACACAAAGTGACATTATATACTAAATTACTCAAATACTTCTTATCTTGCTGCCCAATTGCAGTGAAATAAAAAAATATCATTATTATGGAAGTCATTTACATTGAAACCAAACTGTTTGAAAAGATGATGAATCAATTCAACACTTTCACAAAACAAGTAGATTCCCTGTTTCAAAAAACAGAAAATCGAAGACTTAACAGATGAATAGATAGTCAAGATGTTTGTCTGAGATTGAATATTTCTCAACGAACCTTACAGACTTTAAGAGATAATGGGAAATTACCTTATTCTCAAATTCAACATAAGATCTTCTATAAGTCATATGATGTAGATGCATTGTTGACTTTTATTAAACTTCAGAGAAAAAAGAAAATTTTAAAAACAACAAAACAATCAAAAATATAGAATAATAGGTTATGGATGGAATTATAATGAAAGATAACAAACAGGTTGTTGTTTTTTTTAAAGCATTAGACGATATGTTTACAAAAATAAATAAGATAGTAGAAAACAGTCGCTCACCATTAAACGGAGAACGATACATAACAGATAAGGAGTTAGCCCAGTGATTAAAAATCAGCAGAAGAACTTTACAAGAGTATCGTAGCAATGGAATACTTCCTTACTATCAGTTAGGAGGAAAAATCTTGTATAAAGAATCTGATGTGGAAAAGTTACTGGAGGATAATTATTATAAGACTTTTCAGGAAGAATAAACTCTCTATATGGAGAAATTCCATCAAAAAGACTTTATTACTATATTCATATGGTTACAAGGTAATTATAACAGATAAAGACTTACAAATTAGTATATCTCATAGTTATTTCGTAACTTTGTTTTCCGATAGAAGGATGAATACCACTGTAAAATGCAGCAGGTAAAACAAGGTGAAATCGGAGGACCTCACAAACCTGATATCTTATAAATACTGATAATCAAACGGTTACAGAAGCATAATATGAAGTATTCGAGCCCCAGGCGGATCACCAAAGAAGGTCTTCAGCAATGAAGACCTTTTCTTTTTAAAGCCATTCACTGCCTCTGATGCTCAATCAGTTATCCATTCTTTCGAGGCAGTATATAAGGTGATAACGCCATCAAAAAAACGAGAAAAAGCGACACACTTGGACGTAAAAAGCCCCTTTTGGACGATTTTTGTGTTACCGTAGCTGTGTTACCAATCTCACAAATGTGTTACCATTATGAGTAAGTACGTAAGATTATTCTTCAACTGGAAGAAAAAAAACACATCAACAGTGGCAGGAGCCATTGAAATCGTAGTTTGTCTACAAAGAGAACGCTGTTATTTTCATTCAGGGCATAACGTCACCCTCGACCAATGGAAGAATGGAATGATGGTTAATCATCTGCGTGCCGTTGTTATCAATGAGGAAATCCAAAAGAAAGTAACAGAGTTTGAGCATATTCTTATAGCCATGCAGGTGAATAAGGATGATATGACTATCACCCAATTCAAAACATACCTAAGTAGACGGTGGCAATCGCCGTAACTTTATGGCATGGCTCAGGGAACGTATCAATAATCGTCCGCTTCGCGAAGGTACTCGAAAAGGGCATTTAACCACATACAAAGCACTTGAACGATTCGGCAAGTTCAAAACCTTTGATGATGTAACCTTGCAACACATCTATCAGTTCGACCTTTTCATAAGGGAAGAACAAACCTGTACGATGAAAGGGAAGCCAATCATTAGAAGCCAGGCAGCCATCCACAACTACCACAAATGGTTTAAGTCGTATGTGGCCGAAGCTTTCCGTCTCGGGCTTATTAAGGAAAATCCATACGAGCTTTTTCAAGATAAACGTGGGGAGAAAAGCGACCGTCCTCACCTCACCGAAACACAACTGAAAAAGCTAATCCGCATGCGGGAAGAAAGCACGGATGGCGTAATGAACAAGTATCTTGACTTCTCGCTCTTCCAAACTTTTACAGGCATGGCATACAGCGATCCAAATCGTTCGATTATGAACAGCACATTGTCACTATTGACGGCAAAGATTATATTGACGGTCATCGTATAAAGACAGGGAATGAGTTTGTTACTCCCGTCCTGCCAGTTACACAGAGAATTTTGGAACGTAACAATTACAAGATGGAGATAACCTCCAATCAGAAATACAACCAGTTCCTCAAAGGCATCGGTTTGGCTCTCAATTGTTCTTTCCCTTTAACCACACACATAGCACGCCATACATTTGCCTGTACAGCGGCTCTCGGACAGGGTATATCCAAAGAAGTGTTACAATTTATGATGGGACATACCTCGATAAAGACAACCGAAATCTATGTAAAGCTGCCAATGCGATATGTATCACAGAATATTGGGGATAGGATGTTCAGAACGTGGAAGTAAAAATTCAAAAAGGAGATGATAAAAGGCATCTCCTTTTTGAATTATACGGATGGCAAATTAACGATAATTACCTGTCAAGGTGTTATTGACTGCCAATGAAAACTTGTATAGTGTATTGTAAGCCAATAAAGGATAAACAGGTAATAAAATAGGCATCAAATCGCTGATTTTTGCCCAAATGAAGCTGTTTATCACAGAATTTCACTACCTTTGTAATTGGTTAGAGGTAACTCTTTCCAACACATACGAAAATCGAAGAAGCGTTATGCTTATCTTGTAAGTTGGAAACGTAGGAAATTTCGGACTTAGTACGAGAGAAGGCATAGTGGTTCTCACGCTATAGCGTGGGCTGCTATTACCATATCCGTACTAAAGGTTTTTCCTACGACCTCCAACTTAGACATGGTAGCATCGCAGTTCCACGCTTCGGTGTATAATAACAAGAGGTCTTCGGGGACTGGGAGACACATTTTGATTATGACAAAAATAGAGTCACCAGTTAATAAATACATAGATACGTACATCCACAACTATGTTAGACCGTTTTGTGGTTTCATTACGAATAAGTACATGGTTAATATTGGCGGCCTTGCAGATTTTATTGCTGTAGATGACCATGATGTATCTATTCTTCTTCGCAAATTGCAAATGTATGGTTTTGACGTGACAATCTCTAATGGACAAGATACAATAGACGAGATACAAGTAGAATACATTAGCGAAGAGACAGAAAAAGTGCTTTTTGAATATCGAATAGAAAACTTGATTTCAACTATATATCTAAGCAGCAAAACTGGCATTTCCATTGTTGGAATACTAGTTATGCAAATCGTTTCACGGATTATATGCAAGTCTAAAACGCTGTATAAGGCGATTATCCTTGACCTTGACGACACTTTATGGAAAGGCACTCTCGCAGAAGACGGAGTTAACACCATTAAACAAAACCTTCGTTCTAATGATGCCGTTCCATTCGTTACGTTTATGCACTTCATACAAGCGATGGCTAAAGAATTGGGGCTATATGTAGCAATATGTTCACGTAATGACATTGAGAAAGTTCTGTCTACCATTGACAATCTTAACGAGAGAGAATTTCCCTTTAAAGGCCATATTGACTGTATTGTTGCCAATTATAACGATAAAAGCAAAAACATAAAAGCTATAGCTCAACAACTGTCAATATTGACAAATGCCTGTGTCTTTATTGATGATAACCAGTTGGTTCGCGATGAGGTCAGGCAAAACCTGCCGGAAGTATTCGTGCCAGACTGGGAAAATCATGATGAACTACTGACTTTGCTTATGACATGCTGTGTCTTTGACAGGTTTGAACTTTCATTGAAGTCAAGGAATCGTAAGCGACTATATGAAGTTTTACAGCAAGAGCGTGAGAAAAGTTATCTTCCGCAACTATTTGTCAAGGTTAGTGACGACATAAACCATGTAGAAGCTGTGCGCCTTTATGCGAAGTCCAACCAATTCAAGTTTGCTGGGAAGAAAGAGTTTTATGAGGGATGCAAATCTTTAGTCTTTGAAATATATAGAGATAATGGTGAGAACTTAGGAATATGCTCAGCTTTAACTTATACTGAGAATGAACAAGAAGTCCATGTCTTGAACTGGGCTATCAGTTGTAGATACTTTGAAATTGGACTCGAAGAATACATCTTGATGTATATATCTACTTTATCGGATAGGCGGCCAATAATATTTACGTTCAATGATAGTGGCTTTAATGAAAAAGCTGTAGTGCTAATAGAAAAGTATAAAAACAATTTTATAAAAAATAATAAAGATGGGAATATATGCTTTATTCTAAACATCCAATCGTTACGCGACATGCAATTTAACACAAATCTAAAAAGATATTACAATGAATAAGAAATTCATATATACAGTTGGTTACACGTTGTTTCAACAAGGTAATACTATAGACATCGAAAATTTGTTTGAGATATTAAAGAAATATGATATAGATTTTTTGGTAGATGTGCGTTCTGTACCATTCTCCAAACAATATCCACAATGCAATGCTGACAACATGAAGATTGCAGGAAAGAACTTAGGTATACCCTACATGAATATACCGGAAATTGGAGCTAAGGCCAATAGCGAACAAGAAGTTTTTTCTAAGGCCTTAGACATATTTTTCGAGCAAGAGATTTTTCCTATAGCAAAAAGTTATCGTCCAGAGAAAACGGAATTACATGGCACTGACGAAATTGTAGACTTCCACAAATTTAGACATGATGAGTATTTTATAAGTGGATTAAAACGTATTGGAGATGCCTATGACAAAAATTTTACCTTGTGCTTGATGTGCAGCGAGAAAAAACCGATGGATTGTCATAGATATTTCTTGGTAAGCAAAGCACTTGAACGAAAATTCGGTGATTGGCTTGAAGTAAGGCATATTATCGAGAAATCTGATGGTAGTATTGGCTATATATCAAATTGTGATTTAAATAAGCAACTTGAAGAGTTTGTATGCGAAAAGAAACATATATTGAATCCAATGTTCAAAGATGAAATCCTTGACAACTATTTCGGAGAAACTGAGCAAGAAAAACTCAATAATTTCTGCGATAGATATTGGAATCTCTTGCACGGATGGAAAAGATTTAACTATAATAATAATGAGAACTATGATTAAGTTATTTAACATTGGTTTCACACAAAAAACTGCTAAAGAGTTTTTTGGAATCATCAAGGCAAACAAGATTGATTGCCTTGTAGATGTACGTCTCAACCCTAACGGTCAGTTATCACGTTTTGCATTTGAGAAAGATCTTCCATTTTTTCTTTCAGAATTGGCAAATGGATGTAAATACAAACATCGTGTAGACTTGGCACCAACCAAGGAACTGCTGAAAGAAGTTAGAGATAAATCTCTTTCTATGAGCAAGGACTACAAATTATTTGAGGTGGCATATAGAAAACAATTAGAGACAAAGTCCTACATTTCCAACTTCATCGAAAAGTTTGGAAAGTATGAAAATGTTGTATTGTTGTGTTCTGAGCCAACAAACGAAAAGTGTCATAGAAGAGTGCTTAGTGAACTGCTTCTTAAAAAATTTGAAAATCATATTAAATTTGGAGGGAACCTATAATGAGAAAACGTGTGTTTCTTCTTGCTGTCAGTTGCAAGAACGGAGGGTTATGCCCTGGTGGTATAGACCTAGATAATCCAAAGGAATGGATTCGCATTGTACGTGATGATGGTCGTTCCGGTGCTGTGCAAGGATATGAGATTGATTTTGCTAAGCCACTTGATGTGATAGAATTTGATGGTCGCCCAATGCCACAAGGCAAACAAAGAGAAAACTGGGTAATTGACAATCATTCTTGCAGGAAAGTTGGTACAGAATCAATGAAAAGAGTAGTACAGGCTTTCAAGGAATACGGTTATCATGGCTTCTGGAACAACAGCTACTCGTTCTTACGGGAAGATGAACTGGAAAGTGTGACACAACCATCAGAGTCTATTTTGTTCGTTTCTGATGTTAGGCTTTATAAAAACGATTATGGTAAGGCTAAGATTGATTTCACATGGAGTGGGTTGCGTTATCCAATGAAAGGCGTGTCGTTGACAGACCAAGGTTTCTACGATAAAATAGATGATGAAGAAATCTGTTACAAGTACGCCATCATTATCATCTCTATTCCCAAAGATGCCGACTGGACGCATCCTGAAACAGGTGAAAGAAGAGCATATAAGTTTGTTAGTAAGGTATTTGGAAGTAATAACTAGAACTATCCACGTTGTCAAAGGTACTTTATCGGATGCTTACTCTTTTCCTTTATCTCTTGTGTAATATGGCAACCAAGCAATTATGTCGGTAAGCCATTCTCTAGGGGTAACTTGAGATGCTTAGCATGATGCTAACAATGAACAGTAAGCTCCCTTACACAACTTATCCCCATATTGAACTGATATACAGTAGCGATTATTCATCCGCAAAAAAGTTGCTACAAAGTTTATCAGATAAGGGATGGAAGATTCCCAATTACACTCCTGAAACACGCACATTCTTTCATTACGAAAAATATGCATCCGACGACAAAGATTCCGCACATTCAGTAATAGGGCAAGAATTTGATAAAATTGTAATTGTGATAGATAACTACTTCAAATATGATTCTTCGGTACAATTAACAGCGGACAATAGCTACTATTCGCAAAGACAAATGCTATATCAAATTATCACAAGAACGAGAAAAGAACTTTGCGTTGTGATTATCGATAACGAAACTATATTAAACAGATGCATAGACATCCTTAATAAATAGCTAGTTTATTCATGAATTTAAATATAGGAAAACTCTTAAAAGCTTTCTTTTTTTCTATTTGCTTGTAATATATATTTGCCTTTTCAACATTCTCTAAGAGCAAATATATTGCAGTGTTAACCTCTGCATCATTTTTTTGTATGCTCAAAACTTCAAGTTCTGCTAGCTCTTCCATATTTAAGGATCGTTTTCTTTTGATTGCTTGTAGCTTGTTTATCAATTTAATTTCCATTGGTAATGATATACAGTTTGAATATATCCATTCAGACAATTCTATAGCTTTATCTAACAACTTCTTATTACAAGTCTTATCAAAGGCAGAAAGCATATTTAAAAGTGCTTGGTTTATTCTCCCATCTAATATCTCATGACTTCCATAACTTGTTAACTCATTAAAAATAGTATCATAATATATTGAAGAAATATATTCATAGTCACGTATACTAAATAAGATGCACTGAGGCATCCTAATATTCTTACTCTTATATTGCATTGTTAATTCTACATCTTGTGTCAGCTCATGAACAAAGCGATCAGGCTCTCCATTGAGACCTTTTATAAATACCAACGGCAGATAAAGATTGAAAATCCGCATATTTACACGCTGAATATTCGCCCATTTTGAATTGATATATGGAAGTTTATTTACTATCACCTTTATCAAGACAGCCAGCGCACTTTCATAACAGTCATCAAAGTTATCATAATCAATTATTAAATCCTCCTGCACATTTAAAGAGTTTAGAACTTGCAAAATACTCTGCAAATAGTTGTATTGTTCCTCCATTCCTAAAACATCAAAACAATTTTCATTTATATGCAATTTGATCTTTCCTAAATTAAAAGATAAAGACTTTGATAACTTTAGCAGAAATTCCAAAGTATGTATTTGCTCTTTTATCGAACCTTTTAAATTTACATTATACGAATATGTATTATCTTGATTTATTATAATACTAATGCATTGACCAAAAGAGATTTCTTGAAAAGCTTTAGTATATTTTGAGGTAAAAGTCGTAAAAAAGACTTCATCATCAATAGATACATTATCATTGTGATTAGTACTAAAAGCCTGAATCAAAACTTTATCAATAGGTCTATCCGGATAACCTGCTAATGGAGACTTCTCATACAAAAACACTTCATTAGAAAACATATACTTAAACAATGAAGACACTTTGTTTTCATTACAACTTACAGAAAAACTAACAGAAAGTTGTTTGAATTGTATTTCATCTAACTCCAATAACTCAAAATTAGGACTCGCTACAAAGCTTGACTGCTTGTTACAATCATCAATAAAATTTATCAAGACCGAAGTTATATCATGAATAGAAGGTACTTCTTTAAACTCAAGATTAGTACCTTTTTTACCAACACTTCTATTTAGAATTCTTTCAATATCAACAGGATGTAGCAAATTATAAAAAATATGAGGTTCTCTTTCGTGGTCAATGTAAACTACAAAATAAGCTACACCATGAATCTCATAGTTCTTTAAATCAGAAAGTTCCACACGATATTTATAGTGAGTTTTGAGTACAGGCTTTCCGACATATGTTCCTTTTACTTGAACAGCAACCTTCCCCATTAAATAGCATTTGCTCTTAGAACGATTATTAAAGACGTAAATATTACCATCCCATGATGGTTCCTTATCCCCTTCATTTATAAAAGGAGACAAGTAATCGGTCTTAGAAATATATCCAGTAACGGCTGATGTAGCTAATTTCTCAATATCCATCTGTCAATCACATATTATAACATTTGCCATTCTACACTAAACCCATATCATTACATGAGACAACAAAGATAATAATTTTCAAAGTTCACTGGTCTAATAGCATTATCATTAAACAAAATTACAACTTAGGAAAAACGGTTTAAATTATATCCTCCCTATATTTATATCATTTATTTCAAATCACATATTATGAAGAAATTTCCGAAAAGCCAAAGATTAAACAAACACATAGATGAATTCGAAACTCTTTCTTTATTTTACCAGACTTAACTAAAAGTTAAAGGAATATGGTAAAACCTAATTGAATATTCACAACTTACTTCTCCGCAAAAACAGAAAAAGAATCAATGCCCATTTTCACAACTACCCGAAAGCAGCACAATAAGGAACTGAATTTTCTATTATAAAGAATCTAAAACAAATACAAATGTCGAAATCGTACAATAGGAATCCTATACAATTGCTTATATTTGTACTATCAGATCGTTTTTCAACAGATACCCTTTCTAAATATGTACAAAGAATACTTACCATGCCATATACTTGCTCCTTACGTTGATAGATATTGGGAGTTCAAAGGCCAAACAGAACAAGGTATGCAAATAAAACTATCTACAGATGGATGTACGGACTTTATGTTTATATTAGAAAACACTGTTAATCATGGTATTATCATGCAGCCTTATCATTCTTATTTTATTGGTCCCATGGATATCTGTTCGGCATTAATAACATTACCAGGTACTATCAATACATTTGGAGTTCGCTTTCGTCCATGCGGACTATCCCGTTTTATGAAAATTTCTCTAAGCGAATTGACAAATATAAGGTTAAGTGTGAATGACTTAGATACTATTTTCAGCGATTCTTTTGCTGAAAGGTTATTCGAAGAACAGAGTATTCAGTGCAAGATTAATTTAATAGAACGCTATTTGAAAGAGCACCTATATAAAAGCAGCCATACAATGGATACACAAATCGCATATGCTGTGAATCAAATTAATGCGCATGAAGGCAAGATATCCATAAGCCATTTAATGAACGAAGTTAATCTTTGCCAGCGACATTTTGAACGAAAATTCAAGTTACATACAGGTTTCACTCCTCAAAAATATAATAGTATAGTAAAATTCAAGAATGCGATTAGAATATTGAGGAACGAATCATTCGACAACCTTTTATCAGTAGCAGTAAAAGCCGGATATTATGATGCCTCTCATTTATCAAGAGAAATGAAAAAGTTATCCGGTAGTACTCCAAATTTCTTTTTATCATTGCCACCCGATAATGAGACTACTATCATTTATACAAAATAAAAAAGTCGAATTCATCCAATACCCATGTCTTACTATCCTTTATATTTGCAGCATTAACCAAGTATAAATAATAAAAACATGAAACTTTGGAAATATAGTGGGACATTTTTAACAGCGACAGGAATCATTCATACGATTTACGCACTATTTATCGGAAAAGATGCTTTTTCGGAAATGCTCAGAAATGGATTGGTAAATTCTATTGGAGAGAATTATAGTCAAGGATTCGCCTTTTGGTTCTTGATTTGTGGAGTAATACTTATCCTTTTGGGGCAAACACTCCAATATTATATCAAAAAAGAACAAAAACCGGCACCCGTATTTTTAGGTTACTCTATTTTACTACTTACTGTAATCGGTTGCATTATTGAACCAGTCTCCGGTTTCTGGCTCTTCCTGCCACAGGCAATTATTATTATTTATCCAAATAAAAAATAAGGTTGTAATATCCTTTGAATTTGAAAAACTAGTCACATATCACCAAACATATAGAATTCTTATATTTATCTATATGACACCTAGGCAGCACCCTCACAGTAAATTGATAGCAGTTTTACTCTCATGCTCTAACAATTCACTTGCATCCCTTTATTCATCGATGTTTCCGGTGTGGTAGTAAGTGTGGTGGCAGAGTGAGAGCAACCTCTTGCTCTCACTCCGTATCAGTGCATTACGCATCCCCCCCTTGATATAACACTTTGATTTACAACATATTATATCAAACATATCAACTATTAATAATTGATATATCAGTCATTAATAATTGATAAATCAGGTGTTAATAGCTAACAACTCAGGTCTTAATAGTTGATAACTCAGCTTTTATTGACCTATAAATGATTTATTGCTTCCTGAAAGAACAGGTTAATTGAAACATTTGCTGTGGTCAAGTCACTCCAATCATATAAGTTAAGTACCAGTTTCCTGCTTGGGGAACTGTCGTTTCCTTATAAGGGAACGACAGTTCCAAGGCAGGAAACGCGCATTTCCAATAGAGGAAACGACGAGGTAAAAGTTGCTTGTGAAAAAGTAGGAGTTTGCTTGTGACTTAGACAAGCAGTGTGAGAGCAAACACTTGCTCTCACACTGCTATCATCGGATCTCTAATCGCTGAAACTTCGATGAATAAAGGGATACAGACGAATTGTTGGAGCATGAGAGCAAAACCACTATCAAATCATTGGAGAGGGAATTCTAAAGAATCCTTATGTCAAATTCCGACAGTTACCCCAATTGCCTTTATAGACTCTTATATACAGAAACCATAAATAAAAAAATCCATTTGGATGTCAAGAATGCCCCACCAAATGGATTTTGCGTAATACTCTTATAGAGATATAGGGAATTATGCTTTACGTCCCATTTCTACGACCTTTACCGCTACCATTATCAACGGCAGTGAGTATCAAAATCCGGGATATTAAAAAATGATCGGAAAACATCTTGGTTAATATGCATGAAGGGTACACTTCACACACAAGTTGAAGTGTACCCTTCTTAGTAACTTAGTTATTTATGCTTCTCAATTACTATTTCATTCTTATTTTCAACTGTTTACCTTCATATTTAACAATCTTTCCGCCAGTACTTTCCTCCACTCCTATTCCGGCATTCTTGTCAACCTTCACCAACCTCAAATTCCGGCATTGGGTCATTCCCGGATAATTACCTTTACGGTCGGAAATGGTCAACAATTTCTTTTTGTCATCCCATTTTATTTCAAAATTCGAACAAGCTCCCTTCTCATAATTATAATTATCGCCTTCATCTTCATACACCGTAAACGAAGAATCCGCTCCCGGATAAATCCGTATTTCCCAAGCTGCATCTTTCTTTTCCGATGTATATTGCACAACCGGCCCCATTGGAACGATAGCCCCCTGACGAACCAGCAAAGGAATACGGTCGATTGTCGCTTCCATAGTAACCCTTTGTCCACCTTTATATTTCTTGCCTGTCCAAAAATCAATCCAGTTCGCACCATCGGGCAAATATACTTGGCGTGTTTTGGCTACATTCTCCAATGGCTGGGAGTCAACCGAATAATACATCGGAGTTGTGACGGGAGCAACCAGGAAAGCAGGACCAAACATAAATTCATCCTTCAAATCAGCAACCTGCGTATCCGAAGCAAAATCAAAAGCAAGCGCTCTGGTTATCGTATAATTATCGGTATGAACTTTTCCCGCCAAAGAATAAATATAAGGTAATAAGCGATACCGCAAATGAATCATTTGAATCAAACTGTCGTAAAAGGGCTCACCAGGTTTGCCAAAACGCCATACCTCACGGGGAGTATCGGTTCCATGACTACGAAATACAGGCAAGAATGCGCCATATTGAAACATACGGGTATACAACTCACGATATCCCATATCAGCCACTCCTTTATTATAATCACCCTTCCAGAACCATTGACCACCTTTTTTAGTAAAGAAAGCACCAATATCGACTGTCCAATATGGACATCCCGTAGCCATAAAGTTCAGTCCCGCCGGAATCATCCGGGCAAAAGAGTTCCAGGAAGCATAGGTATCGCCATTCCACGTAATAGTAGAATAACGCTGCTGCCCGGCATAACTGGAGCGGGTCAAATTAACCACACGCTTGTCTGAACTTGTAGCACGCTGATTCTCATAAATCCCCATTGCATGATATAAAGAATACAGCTGACTTCGTTCCGCTCCCAATACATCGCTCAGTAGTTTGGTATTTAACTCCCAGCGACGCTTGTGACTATCATTTCCATAATGATCACCCATATGAGTCCAGTCAGCATCCAATGGTTCAGAAGCATCACACCACCAAGCATCGAAACCATTATCAAAAAACTCATTCTTCGCATAGCTCCAATACAACTTCCTTGCCAACGGATTAAAAGCATCGTAAATAGCCGAAGAATGCAGAAGTAGATTCTTCTGTTTAAAATCAGCGTGCTGAGGACAATTCATGGCATTAGGCCATATTGAAACCATTAATTTGGCGTGCAAAGAATGAATTTCATCTGCCAGTTTCTTTTTATCAGGATAATGTTTCGGGTCCATACTCATTCGTCCCCATTGACCTCTGGGCCAGTAGTTCCAGTCCTGCACAATCATATCAATAGGAATCTGCCTTTGGCGATATTCTTTTAAAGTATTGATCAGATCATCGGAACTGACGTACCGTTCTTTCGACTGAATATATCCGAAAAGATGAAGAGGCATCATGGGTGATGCGCCTGTCAGCAAACGGTAATTAGCCACTACCCCATCCAATGTCCGGCCTTTCATAAAGTAATAGTCAATCTCTTTGGCTGCTTCCAGCTCCACATAACTACCTTCCGAATTGTCTTTGAATACCATCCCGCAACCCGCATCGAACAACAAACCGTACCCGTTGGTCGATACCAACACCGGAACCATTGCCTTCAGATTATGCTGGCACAAATAGAGTTCCTTTCCCCGAAGGTTCATATAATCCTCCATATGTGAGCCAAATCCATATAAAGCCTCTAATGGTTGCCAGTCGAAATTTATCCTGTACTTCCAGGTATAACCTATGGTATCACGACGAAGAATATTTTTCACTTCCTTATCTCCATCCGCTGTTTTCTCAATACGTTTGGATTGTTCGTCGTATACGACATGCTCCATCACCTTCTTTTCTCCAACTCTCGGCAACTTGCCGTCTTCCCGAAGCAATAAGGAACCATCCGTATTTAAATAAGAGATAAAACCAGTATTTAAATCAACCTTAACGATCAGGCTGTCCGATTTTAAGACACAACTATCAATCTCCTTACCAGAGGTAAAACGGACAGGTCGGGTAACATGAGGCATACAAACACCTGTGCTATTCCCCTTAAATACATTTTCCCCCGTATATTGTACTCTCACAATATCCGAAGTGACAAATTCAACCTTCAAAACACCTTGCTCCAATTGACAAGACACACCATTCACTAAAAAAGTAACATCCTTACTTTTTGAAAAAGCGGCAAATGTATTCATTAAACCTAGCGAAAGGAGCATTAACCGTGCTAAAGTGAATTTTCTTATTCTAAACCGACTTTTCATATATATATATATGTATTTTGTGATTGTTTTACTGAACAGACTGCAACTCCGCATTGGTAAGTGAACGTACCCATTCAATTACCACAGGTTCACCACAAGTATCGCCAAAATCCAGAGTCATGGTTGCATTTGTTAAAGCCTTAGAGAATGAGTATCCATTTTTTGACCGGACATCTGTTATTTTAAATACATATATATCCTCACCCACTTTCATTGCTTTATCCGAATCAAATTCCCAAAACTCCGGCGCCGCACTTATACTATAAGACAAAGTTAACCATTTCTTATTTGCCGATGCCGGAATACCAGGAGCTTTTACCACTATATTGGGATAGGCAGAAGAATCGTACTGAACACGTTTCTGTATTTTAACCCCCGAAGAGACCAATGACATCACTCCGTTGACTGCCCGATATGAAGCTGTAGAGAAGTTCCATGCTTTCAACTGGGTAAGATCTTCTTCTATCCTTCCTCTGTCTTTTCCGGTATTCAAATCATCACCCAAATAATAAAGCAGACTGCCAAAACCGGTATTGTCGCAAGTAAAACCCGCTCCCTCAGGGCGTACAAGACCTAAAACGATTTTCGTATAGGGCATTTCCAGCCCTTTTCGCAGCACATAATGATTATAGGCTATCTCAAAAACCGAACGGAAACGCCCCATGCCCTCTTTTCCAAAAGTAGAAAGATGTGAATATTTTCCGGTTATATCTTTCCATTTAACAAAGGGAACATCGTACCCCAGATTTGATTTGGCAATGTATTCATATCCTTTCATAATGCGGTTATCCAAAGCACCATACAAATCATCACCTTGTGTCCAGGCCACTTCCGCCATATCAGCAAAGCAACTGACACCCAGCATTACATGCTGTTGGTCACGACCGGCTTCCTGCGATTGCCCGCTTTCGGCAATGTAATTAGGCAGACTTCCGTTATCTTTTCCATGATAAAAGAAATCAATTGCATCATCATAGAGCTTACGGTCATTCAAAAATACCCCGAAAGAAAGCTGCGCCTTAGCTACTGCGGCTCCCCAATTACCATTAGTATAGGGGGGCGTTTGAAAGAATTTGCTTAAAACCGGCTGAAACACCTTTCGGAACATAGCCTCTACACACTCTGTATCCTGCTCACTCCAACCATTCGGATAATGAGTCTCCATATAAGTGTAGCGCATAATCTCAGCTGCATTAACCAGTATAAATCCCTGCAGTCCCGCACAAAGCGGAGCATCATTAGTAGGCGGTATCTGCCGAACGGTACGAGCATAAGCTCTGATAATTTCCATGGATTTGTCCGCATGGGCTTTCTTTCCGGTTATCTTCCAAAGAAGGGCATTGTAATAGGCGGAATTAAAATCACGTTCACTAGGTCCTTTGGTGTAACCATACTTTCCATCCCGGCTTATTATTTCGAAAGGTCCTTTCATCTGATAGTCGGCCCTGGCTTCCGGTAACTTTGCGAGAATCTCATACGAACCATAAGCCGGTTGGGCTTTCTGATCAACTAAACGCTTTATCCGCTCCAATGATTTTTCGGAGTGGAGTACTCCAGGATGAATAAACTGTTGGGCGAAAGCACCGGGAATAATGCATACCAAATTACAAAGTAACCATATTTTTCTTAATCTCATAGCAATGATAAGTTTAGTAAAAGAGCAACTCCCACACTGAGGGTTTTGCCGCTCCGGATTTATTTAAAAAGGAAATCTTTACCGATTTGCATACCTTGGAAATCGGAATATGAACGGGTGATCCCTCAATCCCCTCGGCTGTATAATCTGCAACTGCCACCCAGTTGTTTTCATCATCAGCAGTTTCAACCTTTATGAAATACCTCTTCCAAGGATATTCAAAACGAATCTCCATGGTATCGATATATGCACTATCCTTAAAAATGGCTGATAAATAGGAATCTTCTTCACCATCTGTTGCTTCCCAACGTGTAGCATAGCTGCCATCCAATACATTTTTCGCCATAAAGTCTTTATTCAGCTCCGAACTTGATAAAATTTCATCCACTTTTATGAATTGCCTGTCATCCTTGTTTAGATCGGGGAATAACTGGGTATGATGCGGCACAATATTATTAATTTCATTTTCCGGATCATTGAAAGAGAGTTCACTCAAACAAGTCTGACGGAAGGCCGACCCATCATTTAAAAACGGCCAACGATGCCGGTGATACAACATATAGGTTTTGTTATCGTAAGTAAACAGGGTATGGTGACCGGGACCATAAACTTTCAATTCTTTATTTGTAGTCAGGATTGGACTATTCCCAGCTTCTTCAAACGTACCAAGTGGATGATCGCCTACAGCATAACATACCTTGTAAGTATCATCAATTGTTTTTCCCTCCGAATAAGTCAGATAGTATTTACCGTTATGTTTCAGCATATACGGGGCTTCAAAATAGTGCGCAGGCGTTACTTCCACCGGTTCTGTCGCAAAAGAAGCCATATCGTCATTCAGCCGGGCTCCGAAACAATGACCGTTAGTCCATCCCCAACCGGATCCCCAATAAAGATAGGCTTTTCCATCATCATCAATAAAGGCTTCAGCATCTATTACATGATAATAGCGAGTGGTATCAAACGATATCATGGGTTTATCTCCCAACGCGTTTTCCCAAGGACCAAGCGGATGGGCAGCTTTACCACACCAGACCTCTGACCCCACAGATACATACATATAAAACATATCTCCTTTTTGAATAACAGAAGGCGCCCATACCATGTTTTTATGGGAGAGAGCCGATGTACAAGCCGCTTTCGTTGGCCAGTTCAACCGATGAAACGTCCAGTTCCGGAAATCCTCGGAAACCCAGCAGGGCAGAAAATCCGCTCCCCACGGATCGACCGTCGCATAGAGATAAAACTTACCTTCATACTGCACCAGCGAAGGATCTGCAAAATATCCCGGAAGGATGGGGTTGTTTATTTCCGTCATTTGAGTTTCAACTGTCTCTTTGGGCTGATTACAACCGACCAAAAGAAAAGAGCATAATAAATAAATTCTTGTTTTTAATTTCATAAATACATCCCTGAGTTTAATGATTAAAGCAATGAATACAGTATTTTAGCATTTACAAAGATACAGATAAATAATATCGATCCTATGTCATATAGAATCATAAACTGGTCGGTCAGACAAACAGTTTTGTTTCCGGCTAAGAAAATGGTTCAAATTGTACTACCTCATGAGGCTATGAGTACTATGAATATACCGTTTTTTTTGTTTTCTTTGTAGTAGAAAAACCAATTCCTATTAATAATGAGATATCTGTCATCCATCCTAGTATTGCTTTTAAGCATAAGCAGTTTTGCTATCAATCAATATAAATTCCGTCTAATAGATATCGTCGATGGTCTGTCCGATAATCAGATACGTGGATTGAGCATCACCCCCGACGGGCGTATTGCTGTCAGAACCGCTTCCATAATGAATATCTATAATGGGACGACCTTTGAATACTTCCATTATGATAAAAAGCAGAAATACGTATGGAATTATAACCGCCCCACCAAAGAATATTACGACAATCAAGGGAGAATATGGATGAAAGAACTCGGATATCTGCTACTTCTTGACCTGAATACCAACAAATTCAACTACAATATATCGGAAGAATTAGCCACGCTGGGCATTACCAAACGTCTGAAGAATCTCTTTATCGACGACTCCAAAAACTACTGGTTTCTGACTGAAGATAATACATTTACCTTTTACGATACAACCCAAAGCAAACTTATTACGATAGAAGACGGTCAGAGTGATTTCACCAGACTATACGGAATCCCGATGGAATTGACTCAATACAAAAATCTCTGTTGGATTGTATATAGCAGCGGATTAATACGTTGTTGGGACTATACCTCTCACGAATTTATTTTTCAGGAAACCCGTTTCTTGAATATCATAGGCGACTTTACCGATAGAATATATATCCATCCCGATGCAGTGGGGAATATCTGGCTGATGTATAACAATGCTGTTTACTTTCACCACAGGATAAACAGAGATTGGAAAGAAGTTGCCACGATTAAAGGTATATCCAATTTTTTCACCTGCATGGACATGGATAACGACGGAAATGTATGGGTAGGAACTTCCAAATCCGGATTAAGGTATATTGACGGCAAAACATTCGAAGTAACGCACCTGCCAGGCATGCGTCTTATAAACGGGGGAGTACAGGACAATGACATTTTCACACTCTTTATCGATCCTAATAATGGCATATGGATAGGTACACTTTTTCAGGGATTGTGTTACTATCATCCCAGCATGCAAAAGTTTCAGCTAATTCAGACCATTAATACCGGAACACAAATTACTAACGAAACCATACGCTGTTTTCTGGAAGAAGAAGATGGTACTGTCTTAATTGGCTCTGGAGACGGTTTATATCGTTTCTACCCGGAATCAAAGAAAGTGGAACGATTGTTTAAAGAACAAATCAACGACCTGTGTCTCTCTATCAGGAAAGACCATAGCGGCAGAATATGGGTAGGAACTTATCTGGGCGGATTCTTTTGTATAGAAGGAAAACAAATAAGACAATATCTCAGGTCATCAATCAATCTGGAGAAAGATCCGAACCAAAATATTTCAAGATGTATCTATGAAGATACAGACGGCCGATTCTGGGCCTGTGTAACAGGCGGTGTAGGGCAAATCGATCCGGTTACTGGAAAAATGCTATATATGCTAGCCGATAAATATCCGGAAATAAAGGACTATACTCTAATCTATCACCTCTATCCAATTAACGATGAAACATTTGCAGCAGTAGGAGATAAAGGTATCTACTATTACAATACTAAACGAGACAGTTTGTATATTCCCGGAACTGACAATCCCGATTTTGAACAGAACATCAAATATTTCGGGATATTAAAAGACACCCGGGGACTTGAATGGTTTGCTACCGAAGATGGAATCAGAGTTTGGGACAAAACTAAGTTATATAAGCTCACCGTCACTGAAGGGTTACCTAATAATGAAGTATACTCCCTACTTGAAGATGACAATGGAGTAATATGGGCTTCAACACTGAATGGCATTTGTAAAATCGCCCCCATTCAATCCAATGATACTTATAACTTTTCGATTGTAAATTTCGGAATCTCAGATGGATTACAATGGGGAAAATTCTATGATCATTCAGCTCTTAAAGCCAAAGACGGCACATTATATTTTGGAGGAGCACATGGATTTAATTATTTTGATCCCAACAAAATCATCTACAATAATAGTAAGAACAAACCTGTATTAACAGCATTCAGAATCTTCAATTCCCTTATAAAAGAAGAAGAAAAATATAATGGAAAAGTTATATTGGAAGAACCCATAAATAAAACCAAGCAAATAACCCTTAAATACAATCAGAATTTCATTACATTTGAGTTCGCGGGTATGAATTATGTTAATCCATCACAGACATACTATAAATACATGCTCAAGAATTTTGATGAAGATTGGAATGAAATTTCAGGCAATGAACTGGGCAAGGCTACTTACACCGGCCTCCGCCCGGGAAAATATAACTTTATGGTATATACAGCCAATAATGATAAAGTATGGGGAGAAATACCCTACGAATTAACCATTATAATTACTCCTCCGTTTTGGGCTACCTCTTATGCTATAATCATTTATATCATATTGAGCATAGCTATCTTTATTTACATTCTAAAACGATATCAAAGACGGACGCAGAAAAAAATACTCAAGGAAAAAGAGATATATGAACAGGAACAGAAAATAAAACTGGACCTAATGAAATTTCAATTCTTCACCAATATCAGTCATGAATTCCGCACTCCTTTAACATTAATATTAACTCCTCTCGAAACGTTAATAAAACAGCAGAGCGATATGGTATTGAAGAAGAAGCTGGATTCTATCTATCAAAATGCACACCTGCTGCTTAGTCTGGTTAATCAGCTTCTGGACTTCAGAAAACTGGAGATAAAAGGGGAGAAAGTTTTATTCAAGACAGGAAACATCATACAATTCATAAAAGATATATATCTACAATTCAAAGAGTTATCCACTACTAAGAATATCGATTTCACCCTAGAAACATCGGTTGATTATCTCCTGATCAATTACGATCATGATATGATGTATAAAATCATTAATAACTTGTTGTCTAACGCATTTAAATTCACTCCACAAAATGGACATATACAACTTACTGTGAATAAAGCAGACAGAAACGATAAAGAATACATCATGATAGAAGTAAGCGATACCGGATGTGGCATCGATGAAAAAGACCTGCCTCATATATTTGAACGCTTCTATCAGATAAAAGACGATAATGCACCAGCCGGAAGCGGTATTGGCCTGCATCTGGTTAAAGAATACGCCAGATTACATAACGGAGATATAACAGTGAGCAGCCAAATTAACATCGGCAGTACTTTTACAGTATATATACCGGTTGATTTGCCTAAAACCAATGATAAAAATCATCAGGAAGAAGAAGAAAAGAACGGAACAGGTGAAGGTGACATCATACCCGACACAAAAGAAAAAGACGATAGAAAAAAACTCCTTGTTGTTGAAGACAATGACGAGTTTCGCAATTACTTAACCGAGCAACTTAGTGAATGTTATCGTGTCATTGATGCTCCGAATGGAGAAGAAGCTGAGAAATTGATACTATCGGAATATCCGGATTTAATCATCTCCGATTTGATGATGCCCAAAATGGACGGGATCGAATTGTGTCAACGTGTTAAATCCAACATACAAACTTCTCACACTCCTTTCATCCTACTAACGGCCCGTACTTCGGACGAATCAAAAATGGAAGGTTATGAGGCCGGTGCTGATTCTTATATTTCCAAGCCATTCAGTTTCGAACTATTGTGTATACGAATAAAGAAACTAATTGAGCAACAGGAAAACAGGAAAATGTTATTCCATAAAACTATCGAAATAACTCCTAGCAGCATAACTACCACATCTCTTGATGAGGAATTGGTAAGAAAAGCTCTAAACTTCGTAGAAGAGAACATCGACAATCCGGAATATTCGATTGAAGATTTAAGTAAGGACCTGGGACTGAGTAAAACTCATTTGAACCGGAAGTTGCAATCTATTGTTGATTTAACGCCACTCCAATTTATCCGGTCCATCCGTTTAAAAAGGGCGGCGCAATTACTCACCAACAGTCAATATAACATAAATGAAATCTCTTACATGGTAGGTTTCAACACCTTAAAATATTTTAATTCACACTTTAAAGAGGAATTCCAAATGACACCCAGCCAATACAGGGAAAAGAATAAAGGATAGTTTCCTGTACTGCTATTTTTCTGTATTTATTAGCAGGTCTGTATTTGTAATGGTGTCGTGAGAGATTTTCCGTTTACTAGAATAATATGAAAACAATAAAAATAATCGTTCCTACCATTCTATGTGCCGGAATGTTGCTGCCCTGTATGGCACAATCCTCACTGGTTGATTCCATTCAAGATCGCTTTAAAGATCAATTGATGCTGTTTCCGCAAGAGAAACTTTATCTCCATACAGATAAATCTGCTTATATTGCAGGAGATACAATTTGGTTTCGTGCGCATGTGGTCGATGCAGCTACACACATCCCTGCAACTGTGAGTCGATGTGTCTATGTAGAACTTATCAATCAGTTGGATTCGGTTATTCATCGGGTTAGAGTTTGTTTGAGTGACTCTATTTATTGCGGTTATATGCCAATTCCTATATCTGCTCCGCAGAGTAGTTACCATTTATGTGCTTATACTCGTTTTATGGAGAATCTGAATCAGGATTGCCTGTTTGATGTCGAATTGCCAGTTATAAATCCGGTCATTACAGGAAATATATCTGAAACATTGAAGATAAAAGATGAACAGCAGGATGCTACAGCATCATTGTTCGACTTAAATCACCAAAATGATATTCTGTCAGTAGCTTTATCTCCGGTTGTTTTAGCTAAATTATCACGAGGAGAAAAGTTATATTTGGCCATGCATTGCCGTGGAATCGTATTTTATGCTGAAGCCCTCGAAAAAGAACGTGAACGCTATTTATTTGATATCAGTACCTTTCCGGCAGGTGTAGTCCAGACATTATTACTGGATGACCGGCTACATCTTCTAGATCAACATTTATTGTGTACGAATGAAAGAAAAGGTCCGGATATAAAGTTTACGACAGATAAACCAACTTATAATCGCAGAGAACAGGTTAACGTTGTCATGAAGCTACTTGATGAGACAGGAAAACCTTTGAAAGGGAATTTTTCCGTATCGGTGACGGATGATGCCAGTGTATGTTTGGATAGTCTCCGCATGATCGCTCCATATTTACTATGGGAATCCGATTTGTCTGCTGACCGGCAGCAGTGGCCACGCTACAATCTCAAGAATTTATTAAATGGCAATTATCAACACCCAGCCGGTCTTTTTGATGTATATCCTGAAATAAAAGGAGTCGCTTATGATTTTTATAGCCGCAAAGCAAAAACAGATGCTGAAGTTTCGATTTTTGGCATAGAATCTCTTTTTAGTGCCAAACAACATACAGACTCTTTGGGTAGATTCTGTTTTACCGGGTTTGATTTTCCCGAAGGCTCTACTTTTCTCATAAGAGCAACAGGCAAAAGAGGTAATAAATCAATCCAGCCGATAGTGGAACCGGAAGTATTCTATCCATTCAAACATTCTGCTGTCAATCACAACGCTAACTCAGCTAAATCTTATGCTTATCGGAATGAAAACCGGGAACGGTTTGATTCCTTGGCCCAGGCAATGAACAGTTATCAGTTGGACGAAGTCATTGTAAAAGCTGACTCTGTAAAGAAGATAGGTAAATCAGTATATCATTCTTTTATGGGAAGGGTAAAAACAGCGGAAGAATTAATGACTCCCCATCCGAGATCGTTGGCGGACATGTTGGAAAGATTTCCCGGAGTATATATAAGCGGGGATAGTGTAATGCTGAGCGGGATTAAAAATGAACTGTTTTTCCTGGATGACATCCCTACTACATTTGAAGATGTGAGGAATATAAACATTGATGAAATAGATGAAATAGAAGTTATAAAAGACGCGTCAGCAGCAGTTTTTGGAATGAAAGGAGCAAACGGTGCTATTCTGATCATGACCAAACGGGGAGAAATAACACGCCCCGAACTTGTGAGAAACGTAGTACGTGTATCCCCTTTGGGGTATCAGCGGTTAAAACGTTTTTATCCGATCTGTTATGATACCGAAGAGAAGCAAAGTTCTGTATCAGAAGATAACCGGTCGACTCTCTATTGGAATCCCTGTGTACCTATAACTGATAATGGAGAAGCTTCTTTTGATTTTTATACCTCAGATAGCGATACACCCTATACAATTCTCGTGCAAGGAGTTTCTGAGGATGGGCGTATCATTTCTTTAAAACGGAAAATATTCCGGACTGTGACCCGATAAATAACATAAAAGAGCCATACCGAACTCTATATAAGTTGCGATATGGCTCTTGTCTTGTCAAAAAGGATAGCCAAGTTTCAAATTACAAGTTTAAACCTAATGTTGAACTATGACATTCCTCTCTACATCCTGAAAAACAATTCCTTTTATTCCAGCAAATAAGCTCTGACCTCAGCCGCACTGACAGATTTACCTCGATTACTCTTAGTAAACACCAGTTTCAAATAACGAGCTTGCATCGGTTCAAAAGATACACGTCCTGTAATCTCTTTGTTGCTCGAATCACCAAAAACGATCGTTCCTACCAATGGAGCAGTATCGGCATCCATACCAACATATACTTCTACCGTATGAACATCCGCTGTATTGTTGTCATTCCGCCTATCCAATTCTAATTGTGAAACTCGTTCCTCATCACCCATATCAATCACCAACGCCTGCGGTAAATTACCATTTCCTGTACCATTGTTCCATATGTTGTGCCACAAGGAAGAAGAGGTACCATCTCCGTCAATAGCCTTCCAAGGCTCATTGTTCACTTGCCAGGAAGTAGCTGTTGCCGTCCATTTTGCACGGTCAAGCATTCGGAAAGTGCCATAAACTTTCACCACACAGGTAGACGAAGTTCCAGCACCATCAGCCGCCATTGCCGTGATAGTTACCGTACCTGACGAAAGTGCCGTAACACGTCCTTCCGCATCAACCGTAGCTATGGATTCATCAGACGAAATGAATTTAACAGATTTATTTACAGCTGTTTCAGGTAATACCGACCATACCAGTTGCAGTGGTTCCTCACCCTTAATAATAAACAAATTATCCGAGTCGGCAAAGATTATATCACTAACCGTTTCCGGACTAGTTATCTTAATATCAAAAGTGGCTACAATATTTGTCTCGTCCGTAGAAGTTACTTTTACTTTTCCAACTCCCGGTTTCAAGCCACTAATCATACCTTCACTGTCTACTGTAAACACATCTGTATTCAATGATTCATACTTCACCGCCGGATTCGCAGCATAATAAGGTATAACTAAAAGCGGCAATTTAGCTGTAGTACCCATCTTCACCCGAAATTCCGTAGCATCATCCTGTAGTTTGATTTTCTTTATCTTATGTGAATTCAACTGTTCATAAACAGAAGTTGTAATCTGTCCGGAAACAATGCCATCAGGATGCTTTTCCGTAGAAATAGCCAAATAAAGTTCGCCTGCCAACAAAGCTTGTTCTTCAGCAGCTGATAGCCCCTGATAAGAGGAAATAACAAAACTTATCCCTGCTTCATTAGTGGGATTGTTATTCGAATATTTTAGAAAACGTATCGCTCCATTGCGTTGCGCCCCCTTGTAAATCTTAACACCGACTATCTCATCTTCTCCTTTTACAAACAAATCGGTCCACGACACAAGCAACGTCAATGTTCCTGTTCCTTTGTCATAAAAGCCTTCTACCTCCCCTTTTGTTTGAAGGTCAGCCTTTATCTTATACGTTTCCCCTTCCCCGGAAACCATGCCTTCGCCTTGCACGCAACCGTGAAACAGTAACATCAAGGCAACTATCAATATATAGTTTATAGATTTCATGTTTCTTTATTTTTTATTTATTAACATTAATACCCGGGATTCTGAATCAATGCGCCAGACTTTGACATTTCACTTTGTGGAACGGGCCACCAATACAGCCGATCATCCCATACATGGTTCAGCACCTCTATACGACGATAACTAAAGCTTTCGCCTCCATCATCAAGTACCCTGCGTGTAATCTCCATTCCATGACTAGGACCGCCCAACACTTCTTTTGCAATCTTCCAACGGCGTACATCCCAATAGCGATGTTCTTCAAACGCCAGTTCTATCTGACGCTCTGTCTGAATCAGCTTGCGCATATCTTCTTTTTTGATATCATCCATAACACCGTATTTGTTAGATTCCCCTTCTTCTATCTCAGCACGCTGGCGAATCATACGAATATACTCCTTTGATTCTTCCGGAGCCAATGCTCCGTCTGCAACCAGCTCATTAGCAGCTTCTGCAGCAATCAATAAAATTTCCGCATAACGCATCAGGATAGTCGGGCGATAGTCATAGGTTTCCAAGCCACCATTATCCAAAATAAATTTCATGCGATAGTATCCTGTAGTTGTCGCATTTGGCTGATAAATACCATCTTTTATAGCACTTGTCTCATCAGGATTCCCCGTTGTCACCATGTCACCAGTATATGTCCTCATTAACGCATCCTTATAAGCATTCATCATACGATAAGCACCGTTATAAGATACTGTTGCCTTTAAACGCGGATCACGATTCAGATACATATCATCACCATCCTCATATGTATACTTACTCCGGCTATCACGAATCGGAAAACCATCAGCCATAGGGAAAGCATCTACTAGTTCCTGTGTAGGAAAGCCTGTAAGCTTATTCAAATTAGCAAATCGTGATATACGTGAATTAGGAGAATAATAAGCATCCAATGCTACACGATTCTGGCTGTCACCTTGTTCATTCGAAAGAAAATCGCAAAATATAGGTTCTTTATTCGTAACAGCATCATGCATAAACGCATAATAGAACCGAGGCCACCAGCTTTTGGCCGCTGTAGTGTTGTCTTTTTGACCGGGACGTAACTCATACCATGAATTTGTATTATTAAGATCTATAAATCTTTTAACTGCATCATAAGCGGTCTTCCAGCGAGCTGCGTCATAATCTCCATAAGAAACCAGCAAGTTCGGATCATCTTCACGTTTACAATTCACTAACGGACTTGCCGCATACAGAAGAATACGCGCCTTCAAAGCCAGAGCCGCCATACCACATGCACGCCCTTCGCTTTTCCCATGAATGCTTCCTACAGGATTAACAGTTCCCTGACTGTAAATATGTCCCGAACGCTCCAAATAATAGAAAGCACTGTCACACTGGTCTACTGCATACTTAACACTTTCTCCATAAGTAGATCGAGGCACATCGATCTTGTCATTTTCAGTATATACCCGGTCTCCAATCAAAGGAATTCCACCATAATGTTTTATCATCGTGGCTATAAACCATGCACGAAGAAAGAAAGCCTGTCCTTTCCAATATTCAATGGTGGCCTTAGTAAGGATCTCACCCGGTTTATTCGGGTCTGAACTCAGAATAGCCGCTACCTTCCCCTCATTGTAATTGTTCATGAAAATGTTGATAGCGCGCCATTTATTATACGTATTGTTCCACGCATCGTTTCCTGCATTATTAACATTGACCGTTCCTTGAGCTAAGTACATACCCATGCTTAGTTCCGCCCCTCTTGCCTCCAGTTCTTTGGCAGGAAAATCAAGACCACACTGCCCGAACCGTTTATAGCTATGGGAATAGCCGATTTGACCGTAAAAGCCATTGACAACACCTGCAACTTTCGCACTGTCCGAATAGACCTTCTCTTGCGTTTCAGAAACGTCTACTTTCTTATCAAGATACTCATCACTGCATGCTGCAAAAGTGACAAGTCCGCAAGCAGCAACTAAAAAAAACTTTGTGATATATTTCAGTCTCATATTATTATTTCTTAAAATGCACATTGAACTCCAAACATATAACTTGCCTGTGTAGGATAAACCGAACTGCTCGTATTTTCAGGGTCCATACTCAGCTTCGTCAGATTAGAAAAGTTGAGCAGATTATAACCGGTAACATACAAGCGCACTGCTTTCACTATATCTTTTGTAGTTTTTCGCAGCCAGTCCTGTGGCAACTGATAAGCTATTTCCGCACTTCTCAGACGAATATACGAAGCATCCAAATACCAGAAATCAGAAAGATGGGTATTATAATTATTATTTTCCCAAGTAGTAATTCCCAAACGTGGAAAACGAGCATTCGTATTTTGCGGAGTCCAGCGTTCAAGCATCAATTCTTGCATATTGTTCGCAAAAGGTACAAGATTACCTCCCATATTAGGAATAGCATAATCGAATGCTCCTTGCCACAACATATTAAACGATAATCCTTTCCAGCTACCTCCAAGAGTAATACCATAGGTACAAGTAGGCGTATCGGGTTTAGATATATACGTTTTATCGGCATCAGTGATAAAATTATCACCATTCAAATCAGCATAGCGTAAATCACCGGGTTGCAAATTGCTTGCCCAAGCTGGAGCCGGAATACCTTCTTTCAACTTACCATTTTCATCAAAATCCTCTTGTTGATAAAAGCCAAGGCATTTCAACCCTAACTTCGTGCCTATACGATGTCCGGTTTGTGCCTGATAAGGGTAAGCCGGTGCTTCACTAACATATACCACCTTATTTTTAGCATAAGAAAAAGTAGTACCCACATTGTAACTAAAATCACCTATAGAACCACGATAACTCAACTCACCGTCAAAACCTGAATTCTCGGATTTACCGATATTGCGTTTGGGTAGTGTTTGTCCGATAATAGCAGGTATGTCACCACTTGCAATCAGCTGATCATAACGCTGGTTACGGAAGTAATCTATCGTAAAGCGCAAGCGTCCATCAATCATATTCATATCCAAACCGACATCAAGCTTACGTTCTTTCTCCCAAGTGGCATCGACATACACCAGTTCTCCCTCAGTTGTCGTATTTCCCCAGGGATTACCTCCTCCTTTCCAAATGACATCCGTTGTATTTTTATCTTTTTCAAAAGAATTATCGCTACCGACCAGACCGTATGAGGCACGCAACTTGAACAAGTCGAAGAACGGGAAAGCACTCTTGAAAAACGTCTCTTCCGACAGGTTCCAACCTACCGAAACAGCCGGGAACCAACCAAACTTTTTCTTTCCGACAAAACGGTCATTACCGTTATAAGCAACATTGAATTCCACCATATAGCGATGTTTAAAATCATATCCCAAACGCCATGTCATACTCTGGTCATTGTCCGACAAATTCTTTTGATTTATGTATGACTGGCGACTGATAAGATACAACATGTAAAGATGGTGTGTCGCATTGAAAGTACGATCATAATTCAATCTTCCCTGATAAGTAACCTTATAGTTAAAGGTATCATCATTCCCACCTAATGAATAAGTCGGAATTTTTTTAGAACCTCCTCCACGGGCAATATAAGAATTATTGTCCGGATCATACAAATAAGCGGGAAGATCTACACTACGTGTCAATTCACGTCTTTCATTAAAGTTACCGGCATATGAAACCGTAGCCATTGCCGATAATCCTTCGGTAATGAAATCAAGTTTTTGTTCGGCACTCAACAATACATTGAAATTATTCTTATAATGACGCTTGTAACCACAATTGGCATAACGGGCAATTGGATTTACCGGATTTGAAGTATCCACACCAGGATGAGTAGCATACGAAGGCTTACCGTTAGGCAGAGTCAATGGCATTGCATAGGGAGTCAATATACTGTAATTCTTAATCTCATCAAAAAGCGACCCTTTCACTGAACCGGCAGGAGTGTTCTGTGTCTCAAAACGCCCGTTCAAGTCCAAGCGAATACTTGTAGTCTTAGTCGGTGTAAAATCTAAATTAGAACGGAAATTATAACGCCGGTAATAATAGTTGTTATCAACATCTTCACCAGGCTGAATAGGAGCATAATGTTTCATCATACCGCCTTGAGTATAATATGCCAAAGATGTGAAATATTTCACAAACTTGTTTCCACCACGTATATCTATGGAAAAACGTGCGGAAGAAGATTGTTTGGCAAGCACCGTATTTACCCAGTCTACATTAGGATGACCATAAGGATCGAGACCATTGCGATAAAACTCCAAATCGCTGGGAGAAAACTGAAGAACCGGTTGCTCATTCAGCCCATATGCATCATTTAACTGCGCTTCATTATAAAGGGATGCCGTTGTATAAGCGTCAAGAATTGTAGGCATTTTAATGGCCCTATTAATACCACCTTCAGCTGTAAAGTTAATGGTAGGTTTGCCTTCCTGTCCGCGAGTAGTCTTTATAACCAATACACCATTGGCACCTTTCAATCCATAAACAGCAGTAGTTGAAGCATCTTTTAGAATCGTAATACTCTCAATTTCATTAGCACTGATTTGTGCCAATTGCTCGTACGAATATTCTATATCATCTACAATTATCAAAGGCTTTCTGTCGCCATTCAATGAATTGCTTCCACGAATAAAAAAGTCTGCAGCATCGGCTCCCGGTTGACCACTACGTTGCACGGAGAAAAAACCCGGCAAGCGCCCAGCCAACACATTATTTATACTACCCACAGGTACACGTTTAATCTCCTCTGCTTTAATACTGCTTGCAGCACCAGTCATAGTAATACGTTTTTGCTGGCCGTAACCCAAAATCACTACTTCATCCAACCCTTTTGAGTCCGGTGCCAAAACCAATTTTATAAAAGATCGATTGCCAATGGATTCTTCCAAAGTGTGATAACCTACATAAGAAACGGTAAGTTTCCCATTCAAGTTCTTCACTTTCAGAACAAAATCACCATTTACATCTACAATAGTGCCATTTGCTTTATTTCCTGTTTCCTGCACGGTAGCACCTACTAGCGGCTCGCCATTCTCGTCCAGAACCTTACCCCTAACTACCGTATTTTGGGCGTAGATTGTTGCTCCCAGGAAGAGGAACAACAAGAATAGTATGATATTCTTAACTTTCATAAATATTCTGTTTACAAATTAGTAACCCGGGTTTTGTACTATATTCGGATTAAATAAAACTTCATTATGATCTATCGGAAGACGATACATACGATCGTCCCAGTAAGGTTTTGCTACCTCCATATTATAATCATAATGAAAAGTTCCATCTTCTTTTTTAGTTATCTTCACGCCATGCAATGGTTTGGAGTAAATGTCGTTAGCAATTTTCCACCGACGAATATCCCAAAAACGGCTTTCCTCAAAAGCAAACTCACAACGGCGTTCATTACGTATCAATTTAATGAGTTGATCATAACTCATTCCTCTTTTCAAAGTATAAGGATTAAGTCCTGCGCGCTGACGTACCATTTCAATCGACTTATACACTAATTCATCATTGATAATACTTGCTCCTTGCGCTTTATTCAAATATTCGGTTTGTGCCTCTGCATACATCAGTAAAATATCAGCATAACGTACCACCGGCCAAGAAGAAACTATCGAAGAGTGGAAATTAGTTTTACCAAACTGGGTGTCTTCTTCATTTTCGGCCAAATGTCTTTTCAGATAATAGCCGGTCTTCGTCCGAGTCGCTTCCTGCGTCGGCTCTATGGAATTATTGTCTTTCCCACCTTCCGAAACATCTACATTTGCTCTCAGCCAACGGCTATTGTGATAAAATACAGTTTGTGTAAGACGTGGATCACGATTCTTATAAGGATCTTGCGGGTTATACTCACCACTCTCTTTAGCTTCGTCAAGGGATTTTCCATTCTTCATCGGAAATGCATCTACCAATTCTTGTGTAGGACTGGTTTGACCACGACAGGGACGGCCATTACCCGCCCAGGTTCCCATATCTTTAGAGCCCATAGGTGAATTTTTATATCCCCAATTATCGCCATAGAGAGCGTTACCATCCTGCCCTTTTTTCATCCACAATACTTCTCCATTAATTGTTGTACGACTCAATCGTGTGCGATCCTTTTCAAGTATGAACTGATTCGTATTAATGATTGTACGGCAAATATCCGCTGCTTCTTTCCATCTGTTAGGATCATTTTCGGGATAGCCCAGCCAAGGTTCTGCCGCATTACCGGTACCATTAACCAATGGACTCGCAGCATAAAGCAACATACGGGCTTCAAGTCCCAACAAACCCCACTTACGTACATGTTTCCAATTGCTGTCTATTCCCTCGGCAAAGCTATTCTTCTTTTCATCAGGTGATTTGCGTTCACCAATATCTGAATAGGGACGTAAGTTATCCTTCACTGCATCTATTTCATCCTTAATATATTGGACACATTCTGCAAAGCTATTTCTTTGTAATGTACGCAATTCAGGGCTATCCATTGTGAACACTTTGTCGTAAATCAAAGGGACTCCTCCGTAAGTACGTACCAATAGCCAATAGTAATATGCCCTCAAAGCACGAGCTTCGTTAGCGTGATAGGATGCCTCTTCCAAATCCGACCAAGGCACTTTCTCGTAATTATGCAAGAAAATATTACAATAGCGAATAGCCTTATAAAGCAATGTCCAACTTTCACCATACGTATCCGCTTTTCTATACTCTAAAGGAAACATATTAGTAGTTGAATATCCTGAATTTATTACCGACCAGTTAGCATTGGCCCTGTCAGTTGGAATCGCATCATCAGTCAAAACCTCCATAGGTTGTCCATTAAAGCGGTCCATTCCTGCAGGTATAAACGAGTAAGTAAAGTTCAACCATTGCCTTGCGTGTTCACCGGTATAATCATCCTCGTCCCACACGTAAATATCCGACTGTATTTCAAGCGGTTCGTTCTCCATATCCTCACATGAGGAAAAAAAGACACCAAACACAGCCAATACACCAATCAAATTATGTATATATCGTTTCATCTTTTATAATTTTATGCTTATACCAAAGTTAATAGTACGCGTCATAGGGAAACTGCCGCCCCATATTTCAGGATCAATATCTTTGCGTACATCAAAAATCTCAGAAGCTGTCAACAGATTCATACCTTGCGCATAGATGCGTACAGAAGGAATACCTAACTTGCGCGTCAACAGCGTAGGTAACGTATAGCCGACTTCTACATTTTTCAAGCGGAAAAAATCAGCATCATATATCCAGAATGAAGAAGTCTGCCTGTTGTTATTATTACTGCCATACCATACGCGAGTATGAGTGTTAGTATGATTGTCGGGAGTCCAACGTCCTAAAACATAAGAAGTAATAGCACCCTCACCGTTTTTTCCTGAACCGTCCATAAAGTCACCGTTCAAATAAACCTGGCGATTGAGAGTCCCCTGCGCAAATACAGAAAAATCAAATCCTCTATAATTAAATCCCGCAGAAATACCATAATACCCTTTAGCCTTCTTTGATCCTAAATTGGTTTGATCATGAATATCAATAATATGGTCCCCGTTCAAATCTTTATAACGAATATCCCCCGGCATAATCGTACTTTTCACAGCAGATGGCAAGAAAGCATCGTAAGCATCGATTTCTTCCTGACTTTGGAAAATTCCATCAGCCACATATCCATAGGTCATTCCTACCGGATCTCCTAATCGACTCATCCACGGATAAGCCTTCGGAAGTTGCGGAGAATATTCGAATTTAGACTGTTCAAAGCTTAAATTACCATTAATGAAGTAATTGAAATTTCTTATACGATCTTGCCAAGTAAGTACCATTTCCGTACCTGTATAAGAATATTTTTCACAATTAGAACGTGGATAAACATTACCAAGAATCGCCGTCTTGATTTCGGAAGTAGCTACCACGTCAGAGAACTTATTCTGATAATAATCAAATGTAAAGGCTAGACGGTCATTGAGAAATCCCAAATCAATACCCACATTCAATTTCTTAGCTATTTCCGGGTTAAGACGTGAAGCAGTTTTGTTCTCCTCTGTCCATTTGTTATCAAAAGGACCACCATACACATGAACCTTAGAAGTGCTATACGACTGTCTATATTCGGCATAATCACAGATAGCCTGCCCTGTTACTGCATAAGAAATACGTGGTTTTAGTGTACTAAAGATATTCAAATCTTTCACAAACGACTCATTATGTCCATTCCATGATGCTCCTACACCCCAGTAATCGGCCCAGCGATTGTCCGGAGCCAACCAATTATATCCACCACGAGTGTATACAGCTTCCGCCAAATAGCGATCATCATAGTTGTAATTCATTCGACCGGAATAATTGGTATAATTCCTCAAATATCCCTTCTGTACATTTTGATCCTGGATTTGATTCAGATCGGCTACAAACAAAGCGGACACTTTATGTTTACCGAATGAATGATCATAGCCAGCCGCCCCTTTCAAGAAAGTAATGCGATAACGTTGGTCTTTATTTCCAGAATTACCTTGGTCTTTGTCTTCACCTACTTGCTGATAAGAACCATCTTCTTTATATAAATAAGCTGCAAACTCTTTACTACGAGTAGTAAGGTATGAAGTCGCAGAATAATAAGAACCGGTAGCTTCCAGATAAAAACCATCAAGCAAAAAGTCCATATTTTGCTTAATCGTCAAATCAAAAGACATATGGCGGCTGTCTTTAAACTGATGACCATTGTCATATAGCAGACCTTTCAGATTCTGATTTGCCTTCGAGTCCTTATATGAGCCATAAGATCCATCCGGATTATAAACAGGATAACGGTTAGGACGTGTAGTAAGTATATTACTATAAAAAGACCGGGTGCCTGCAGCAGGTTGATTATAACGTTCTTGGCGTCCAGCCAGATTAATCTGCATAAAAGTAGTTGAAGTTACTTTGACTCCTAAATTAGAACGTACAGAAAATCGGTTAGTCTGTGCATTGGTATTGTAACTATTCGCATCATTTGTTTTAAAAAAGCCATTCTCACGATACCAGTCAAGATCTACAAAGTAATTAAAGCTATTTGTAGCTCCAGATACATTAAAGTTGTAGCGATGAACAGGAGCTGTATTATTTAACAACTCATCATACCAGTCCACATCAGGATAAAGGTAAGGATTCTCCTTATTCCGGTATTTCTCTATAACTGCCGGATTATAGGCCTCAATATAAGCTCCCGGTTCACGGAGATCGTTAGCATAGGCCTCATTCACTAATGTTATATAATCTACGGCTCCAAGCAAATCCGGCAGCTTTAGCGCTTTTTCAAAACCTGTTTCGGCAGTAAATGAAAATCTAGGACGACCTACATTACCTTTCTTTGTAATCACATTAATGACACCTGCAGCAGAACGTTGTCCCAGCATCACAGTAGAAAGTCCATCTTTCAGCACCTGTACGCTTTCGATTTGATCTGGGTCCATAGTGTAAAAGTCACGCTCAATTCCATCCACTAAAAATAGATTTGTGCGCGAATTACGCACTTTCCATCCATAAGCAGCAGGCATATCACCACCTTGGCGATAAATGTTCAGCCCCGGCATCCTTCCTTGTATAGCCCCTAAAAAATTATAAGTAGGAGTGGATGTAACTGACGTCCCATTTATAAAGCCAATTGTTTCTGTCAATTCTCCTTTCTTAGAAGTCCCCCGTAAACGGTCGACCACTATCTCTTTATCTTCCGGACCGGGCATCGCACGTGAAGCCATCTGGACAATGAAACGTCCTTTTTTCTTGTAACATGTCTCCTGAGAGTAAAAATCAGGATGAGAGAAACTGAGTTTCGTTCCCTCTGTAATCGGTAAATCAAAATAGCCGTCCACGTCCGTTAATGCTTGCTTTTTCGTCCCCGGCACTTGGACTACCACCCCTGACAAGGGCTTCCCATCAGTATCGGCAACCATACCCCGTATATTCTGAATCTGCTGTGCATACACAGTAGAAGTAAGAAGCAGGGCACTCGCCAAACAGCATTCTAAAATCTTTTTCTTCATTGTACAAGATTGATGTTTAACAAAATATTAATTAACACTAATTTTAAATTGACTGTATAAAATCAAAATATACTAAATCATATATGCAAGAATGCCTTTATGTTCCCTATATAAATGATTTTGTCAGTCCAATATTTAAACAATTACTATACACGATGCAATAAATTGCCATCGCACCAATTATATTGATGCGTTATATATTCACTCAAATGCACATCGAAATATAATTGCGCATAACTTTTCTTCCTATAAACAAATGATTTTCTACAGTACTCTTGCTCAATTGTAGTTCCTCTGAAATCTCACACAAAGTTTTTTCTTCAAATCGACTCATAGAGTATATCTTTCTACGTTGTTGCGGAAACGCACTTAACCTTAATCTTTCTATGATTAGTAAATCTTTAGCTATAATTTCTTCTTCAGGTCCACAAGTAGATTCAATAAAATTTTCATAGGCACACAATATCATTTCCTGTTTTTTATAATAGCAGCGCAAATAGTCTATCACAAGATTACGCGCTATAGTGAAAAGAAAAGATTGAATGGTCGATTTTTGAAGCATATTATCATAATCCAATAAACGCATAAAAACGTCTTGCACCAGATCTTCAACTTCATATTTACATCTTATACGGCACCTGACATATCGGTATATAACCGGATAATATTCTTTATACGCTTCTTCAATTATCGAATATGCTTTCGTTTCCATGCTTTTCATAACATCACTTTAATTAATCACTGCAAATATGAGTCATCTGATAAAAAAACACAAGGACATTTTAGCACAAAAAATGGGATATTCCTATTCATGAGCAAAATCGTACTATATATCACAACCATTGCCCCTTATATTTCTTGTATTTTATCCGTTCACCTCTCGTCACCGGAACAAAATGAATAGCCACTCCACCACTAGGTTTTAATTTAAATTTCATTTGCTGTGACGAATCCGTTAGAAAACCGGTACATTTAACATGAGTCGAGGTCCTCGCATTCTCATCGTCGGTGTACACAATTGCTAAATAAGTTTTATCCGGCTCTAAGAAGTCTAATGTAATTATCTCGTTAGAACCGTTATTATTGGTAATACCGCCAACAAACCAATCATCTTTTTTCCGGCGTGCCATAAAAACTTGTTTACCCGGTTCTCCCAAAAGCACAGTTGAATCATCAAATACTGTTGGTAAATTTTCAAAAAAAGCAATTTCCGGCTCATTATTATAAAAAGATGGTTTATCATACCAAAATAATGTTTGCAACGGACTGTAGAAAATTACTGACGCTGCTAATTGATGTGCGTGTGTTGTTTTCAACCGTTTATCATAGTAACAAATAGTATAGTCAGCAGCACCGGAAATCAAACGGGTAAATGGTAGTATAGTATTATGAGTCGCATCCGGAAATTCTTCATTTCCCCGAATCCCTTCCTGTGTCAACAAGTTAGGATAGGTTCTGCTAAAACCCGATGGACGATACTCATCGTGTATATTTACCATAAGCTGATTTTCGGCGGCCAATTGAACCAAATCATGCATCCAGACTGCCCATCGATGGGTTGCATACTGTACAAAACCAAACTTCAAACCTACTATCCCCCACTCCTTATATAGAGGAAATAATGTTTTTGCGTGTTTCTGTAAAGCGTGCTGATTTACATATAGCCAGACACCTATTCCCCGTTTCTTACCATATGCAATCACTTTCGCTAAATCAACAGGTGCAGAAACACAGCTCGCATCTGTATGAAATGTAGTGGCATACCCATACCATCCTCCATCAAACAGAATATATTGGAGGTTGTGTTCCACACAAAAATCAATGCACTCAATGGCATTTTCAGTTGTTAACGTTGTTTCCCTCAGAATTTTACCGGGTTTAACCCAACTAAAATCAAGTGTACAATCTTGATTCAGATTCAGGATCATATCATTATTATCAAGCAACTTACCGGGTGTTTCCGCTATCAGGATAGCTTTCCAAGGTGTTTTTCCAGGAGTCACAACATCAACCACATCATACATATCCGTTGATATTGTATTTTGTTTCTGAATATTTTTTCTAAAGCGGCTTAAACACCAGTCAGCCACATCGGCATCCGTTATAGAAACCCATAATCCATTGGGTAGCCCTATCGTCATAGGACGTTCATAAATCTCCGTCCATTCGGGTATGATTAATTGCTTATAAGTTCCCTGTGCCCATGAAGCACACCAAGTCTGCGCTCCCTTTTCGAAAGTATATTCTGTATCATCAGCTATGACTTTATGGTAAATAGCATTCGGATGTTCAGGAAAAAGATAACGGAAAGCAACTCCTTCATTATAGACTCGAATTTCAATATCCATAGAATAACCCGAATTATTACTCTTTTCAAATTTTAGAAGAGCACCATTCCAATTATCTGCAATCAAGCTACGTTCGCCATAGAGTGGTTGCCAGTTATTCCTACAATTCTTATATTCGACGGTACGAAAAATTAAATCGTAATACCATTTGTCTTTTCGTTGAATATCTTCTGCAAGTGCCATTTCCCAGACCTTATTATCAAGTTCTAATCCCATTCGGGATTCTGTTATGACCACTTTATCTTTATACGATATAGAATAATAAAGATGATATTGTTCGTCAGAATCCATCCGCTGATAAAAATGAAAATGTATCAAACTATCAGGGGAGGTTATTCTTATATGCGTTTTTTCTATATCTACTATAGATCCAAAGACAGAAAATATAGAAAATATGAAGAAGCTAAGAAATAAATAAATTGTTCTCATTATATATAGCTGATGTTTCTTTATACATGAAAATTAGCTTACTGAAATGTTACGTTTTCAACAAACTTTCCGACTTTTATATTAGCGTCTTCCAGTATACCGGCTTGTTTTCCGTTAATCATTATATTCTCAAAAGTAATGTTGTCTATTGAACGCTCCTTACTATACCCTTCAATTATTGACGGATTTTCCCCATATCCAGTATAATATATATTTTTGACTTTAACATTTTGAATACCACCTCCGGGTGATACGCTATACTTGAGATTATACAATACCCTAAAATTAAAAAGCTGGCCTTCTTCAATATTATCAATCCAAATATTTTCGAAATTTACATTCTGAACAATATTATCATCAGCCACATTGATAGAAAGGCAGCCTTGATATAACCTGTCATCTTCATCATGCTGTAATATATTTATATTTGAGAAAGTGATGTCCTCCAAAATGTTTCCTTTGCCGTGCCCTCCGATATTTATCGGATGTGCCACATCGGCCCATAAAATAGCATCAGATACCTTTATATTTTTTACATTCCCGTAATATGTCCAACGATGTGCATAAAGAGCTATGCAATCATCAGAGTTTCGCATAAATATATCTTTAATCTCTACATTTTTGCAGCTCATAAGGTCAATGCCATCGCTCCACCCCTTACAACTGAACGCTTTCAGGTTATTAATCTTCAATCCGTCTACTTCCCCTCCCAATACGGTATAATGATCAGGATTGATAACTGTTATACCATTTACCTCTATATTCTTACTATGCGTAAACTCAAATCCACGTACCGGATTATCAATATATCCCCGACCTATAAATCTTACATTTTCAACATTATTACAGACAAATTTTCCATTCACAACTGCCCCGGGAGCCAGATAAACAGTAGTGTTGGAAGATATGGTAAATGCATTTCCCGGCAAATCTTTGGGACGGTGAAATCCGGGAGCAAAATAGACCACACCAGGATCATCGGGATTAGGTACTTCTGTCTCTGGTTCGTTAGCGAATACATGCAGGTTATTTACTCTATTCTCATTAATCTCAATCGAAAACTTTCCAGGTTTATCCAAAGAGAAATAAATCATATTTTCACGTACTGTATGCTCAATACCTTTTGACAAGGGGCGTATCTTTACTTTATGAATCATTTGATTATTAGGTCTTATACGGAGTTCCACCCTACCGGAAAAGTCAAATTGCACCATCGAGGCCGGTTGTGGGTTATCCATATCTACCAAAACACGATACTCATATAGATCCTGCCACTTTTCTCCGGGTAGACGAACCGAAACTGTAAAGTCATCATTATGCTTGCTATAGACCAATTCTTTGGGAATGGGATAAATATTCAATGTTTGAGCTACCAATGAAAAAAAGCCCAACCATATCAATAACTGTAAGCAGATTATTCTTCTCATTTAATTTCTTTTTTAGGAATTTATGGAAGCAAAAATGACTAATTTAGATGTAGATCCTTCATTCATATTGAAGCAAAAAGTAGTATATTTCCTATCATGGTGTTATATTGTTCAAATTATCCCATAAAATGTTTTTTTATCTCATACCATATTTCTTTATATTATGATTATGAAGGTATGGTATATTTGGATGCCTGCAAATATTCCATTTCAAGATTATCACTCCGCCATATAAAAGATTCTCCTGAATTCTCTGTCAATAACCCAAACAGTCCGGTTTTGTGAGAAATCTTCAGTAATTGATTTTCATATCGGCAGGCAAACAAAGATAGAGAGATAACCCCTTACTGTATAAGATGTTTTAAAACAAATGCTAATATGTTTATGATAAATAGAGTTCATCCGACAAATATATGTTTTGTATCGTTCAGTGAAACCTCTCTTACAGATTCTTTACCCTTCTATTTTTAAATCTTATAATGCAAGGTTGAATAAGACTCACTTCTTCGGGATTATTTATTGCATTTTATAGGTTAATTTGAATCATAATTCTTTTTTTTTAAGCAATGCAACGTAAAAGGATACCCCCTGTGTCTTTTCAGCCTAATTACTCTCAAAAAAAATTCCGTTCTTTGTAAACCTATAATTTAAACTAAATAATAGTTATTATATAAATAATTTTATGAATAGGAAAATTTTATTTTGCAACATTCTGACAGTAATGTTATTCTTATTGACAGAAGTACCTTTGTATGCGCAAAACAATATCGTCCATGCATACACACCATTTACCATCCCAGCCACAGGACCGAGCGGAGTATCCTACCCTTCACATGTAAGAAATGACGTTATATCCACACGATTTGATGTGAAAGTCGCAAATGTTAGTGTACCCGCCATCCGTTACGACAACACCATCAACGGGAATCAAGGTCATAATATGGATGTTGCCCGCTTTGCCTCAAACAGCTTGACACCTAAAATTGAGATCAATATCATAGGGGGGACCGAGATCAACAGTGTCACTATCCACCCAGTGCGCTTTTATCCACAAAAGGCACTTGCGATCAGTGCTGATAGAAAAACACTCACATTCGAAATGGCGAAAGACTTGCCATATGCCATAGTGATTATCAACGGAGATGACCCACAAGATGCCTCCACAACCAACCCGCAACTTACGCTTATAAACGACCCTTTGGAGGAACCGGCAAAGAAACCCTCGCTTTCTGCCCCCAATGTACTTAACTTCAAGACGTTTTCTGAAAACTATCTGCGAGAGAATCCAATTACGGACTCAGTCGGACAGATCTGCCGTCCTGCCGGTAGCGTTATAGACGCCAGTCTTAATGACGGAAGATTATTCACATGGAATCACGAAGCAGGCCATTTCGTCTCATATACAAGCCAAAAAGTAGCCTTCCCCAACTTAAGAGCAAGAGACAGCAACGACCTCTCTGATGCACTACAAGCGGCTTTGGAAAAAATCAAAAATACATCCGAACTCAATACGCTATACATCCCCGCCGGAGTCTACCTCTGGTCAGGACTTAAGATACACAACTGGAACGGAGACACCAACAACGGTGGAAAACCACTTTTCGTTTATACCGACGAAAATGCACTCATGATAAACCGTCAGAAAGAATGTAGAGAGGCTATCGAGCCGGCAATTTACATCGCTTACTCCAGCTTTATAACGATTTCCGGTCGTGGAATACACGATGGGCAGGGCTGCCTCTCTTTCTCAACCGACAGGAAAGATGCCAAAAACACACCACATCAAGGTGGTGTCGTACTAAAAAAGTCCAACAACATCACATTCAATGACACATATATGCGAGACTCCCAGCAATGGAATTGGGAGACCCATGATGTTGCGGACGTTAATCTGAACAACATTAAAGGTCTTTCTCCTTACAATCATGGATGGATTGACGGACTCAATCTTTCAAGTGGTAAGAACATCACAGTCAATGGTTCCATAACTTTAGGAAATGATGATGCATTTGCAACTGGCCATTATAATCCGTCGGATGAATTTCCGAGACGCACCTACACAGAGAACAAATCCATTAATCTAACGAATACAGATGCGAATCCGGCAGAGATACGCAACACCTTCGCGGCTGCAGGTGTCTACAACAAGGATCGTCTCAACTGGAGCAATTCCGATACCGAGAACATCCACGTTAGCAATGCCATCGGATGGACACGTTTAGCTCACTGTATACGCGCAGGAATCAATACGAAGAGTAACAATCCTGAAACCGACACGTGCGGCAGACTACTGAAAGGATTCTACTTTAATAATTTTCATGCCATAGTCGGCAGGAATGGAAATGGTGACATCCGATTCGTGAACTACAATGGTTCCACTTCTTGGCCTTTGTATGAAAAGATCGAAATTAAAAATTGTTCGTTTTGGAAACCGGGAAATAAATGGGCTCTTATCCAAACTATGGCAGACAACAACCAGATGATACAAAATTTTGTGATGAAAAATCTATATTTTGTAAAGCCGATAACAAACCCCTCTTCAACATTTTCAGGAATCATGAACCTGAAAGTGAAGGGACTTTACATCGGAGGACAGCGGAAACGAAAGTGTGAACATTAAGTAATTCTGTAAATCCACCTGCCGATCAAATTAACTTGACAGTATATTTGAGCACTACGTTTATCATGCCTATAGCGGAAGTTTATCTGAATTACCGCAGGAACTGACGTTTATCTGAACATAGGAGCGAATGCTGCCTACAAAGTGAATACCTATATCCCCAATCATTATTGGTACAATAATCCATATAACCACGCTACTTATTGTACCAATTGATTGGGTATATTTTCCACACCTTTCCACAATTTTTCCACACCGCCCCAATAATATCGTTTTTTCAACTCCGCTGTTAATCTGTATCTTATCTTTTCAGCATTTCTTTATATCCTATTGGTATATCCTTTGTATCGACTTTATAGCAAATGTATTTTTAAATATAAAAGTATGAAGATTAATCAAAGGTTAACATTATGTTTTAGCTTACTGTTTTGTTTGTTGAGTATTTCGTATGCGTCCGCTCAGCAACTGAACATATCCGGTGTTATTATATCATCAGAGGATAATGAACCACTTATCGGTGCCACCGTCAGTGTAAAGGGGAATCCCACCAAAGGAGTGATTACCGATATCAACGGTCAGTTTCAATTGTCCGTGGAAACCGGAACCAAGATGTTGGTCGTATCTTATGTGGGAATGAAGACACAGGAAATACGCGTCCCCCGCAAAGAGAAAGAACTCAAAATAGTACTGATTCCCGAAACGATGGATATTGACGAGGTAGTAGTAACAGGGTATGGTAATTTCTCCAAATCCTCGTTCACAGGATCGGCCAATACGCTGCGTACAGATATGCTGAAAGAAGTACCCGTGATGAGCGTTGAGCAAAAGTTGCAAGGTATGACTACCGGTGTACAAATAACCAGCAGTTCCGGTCAACCGGGTGCCAACCAAAGTATTCGCATCAGAGGAATGGGATCGTTCAACGCTTCACAGGAACCTTTGTTTGTCATAGATGGAGTACCGGTTACTTCCGGGAGTATGAGTTCCGGTGGTCCTGATGCAGCATATATGAACAACTCCAAGACCAATATAATGAGTACGCTGAATCCGTCGGATATTGAAAACGTAACTGTAATCAAAGATGCGGCAGCGGCTTCCCTGTATGGTTCCCGCGCCGCCAATGGCGTCATATTGATTACGACTAAAAAAGGAAATACCGGAAAGGTACGCGTGGATTTGAACGTATCAGGCGGCTTCTCTCATGCGGCTGTCGACTTCCGCCCTACCCTCAACGGTGACCAACGGGAAGAACTGCTCTATGAAGGATTGCTGAATTACGCAACAGACAACGGTATGGAGTCTCCGGCTGAATATGCCAGTTCCAATATCGGCACATATGCGTATAAGCCGGCCATGGGATACACGGACTGGCGAAAAGAGCTGCTCCGCACCGCTATGCATCAGAGTTATGAAGCTTCCGTCTCCGGCGGTAACGACCGTTCTACATTCTATGCCTCGCTCGGCTACAACAATCAGGAAGGATTGGCCAAAAACTCCAGTCTGGATCGTTACTCAGCACGCTTGAACGTTACGCAGAAAGTCGGCAAATACGGGGAAGTAGGAGCAAATATGATGTTCTCGCAAATGAATCAGGAAATGAATGAGGAACGCGGATCATCTATCAACCCTTTCCTGTGCGTAGCCATGACCATGACACCTTCCATGGTGGTGCGTGATGAAGAAGGAAACTATGTAGGAGCTTATGACGGCACCAGCCTGAATCCGTTGCGCGACATACTCACCGATTACAACCGCGTGCGTATGACACGTATGTTTTCAACCGGTTACGCAGCGATAGAGCCAATCAAAGGTCTCAAACTGAAAGAGACATTAAGCTATGATTATACTATCCAGAAGGATTCACGCTACTATAACCCTCTGAGCTCGGCAGGTCCTAAAAGCGGAAGCGACGCCCAGACAGCCAAAGGCTTCATTGAATACGGCAAACTGATCTCATCGACCTCACTGAACTATGTGCGTACTTTCGCCCGCAAACATCATCTCGATGTATTGGCGGCTTATGAAATAGAAAGCTATCAGACAGACCACGCTTCGGGTGAAAAGTCCAAACTGCCCAGTGATAAACTGACAGAACCGGATAATGCCGCCGTATTGAACAGTTTCAAGTCTGCCACCCAAGCCTATCGAATGATTTCCTATCTATCACGACTGAATTATGACTATGACGACCGTTACTACATCGCCGGAAGTTACCGTCGCGACGGAAGTTCACGTCTTTCACCCAACAACCGCTGGGGAAATTTCTGGTCAGTGTCGGGTATGTGGCATTTGGGCAACGAGAATTTCATGAAAGCCGTAAAGCCGGTTCTGAGTGATGTCAAGATACGTGCCTCGTATGGTGTAAACGGAAATCAGCCCGGTTCATACTACGGCTACAAAGGACTGTACAGTTATGGAGAAAACTATATGGAGGCAGCCGGATCGTATGAATCGGCACAACCCAATGATCTGTTGACATGGGAAAAGAATTACAGCCTGAATCTGGGCATCGACCTTTCATTTATCAATCGTATTTTTGCGAGTCTGGAATATTACAATCGGGATACCAAAGACTTGCTTTACAGTCTCCCCATCAGCGCCACTACCGGATTTACCAGTTATTTAAGCAACATCGGACGCCTGAACAACAAGGGAGTAGAGTTTGAATTGCGTACACTGAACGTAGTTTCCAACGACTTTAACTGGACCAGTGTTTTCAACCTGAGCCATAACCGGAATAAGATCGTTTCACTCAACGGACTATTAGACCAGACGATTGAGGGAACATGGTTCATCCATAAAGTGGGCCTCCCCTATCATACGTTTTATGTAAAAGAGTTTGCCGGAGTAGACCCGCTGACCGGTTCTGCCCAATATTATCTGAATACAAAAAATGAAGACGGAAGCTACAATCGGGAACTCACCACCGATGCTGCCAAAGCAGAATCCATTCCGTACAAAACCGCTACTCCCAAAGTATCGGGAGGATTCACCAATATTCTGAATTACAAATGGATAGACCTGACCTTTACACTGACTTATTCACTGGGCGGTTACTCGTTCGACAAACTGGGGACTTATATTGAAAACGGCAGCAGCTCCATCTACAGTTCACGATACAACTTGCCCGCATACATGATGAACCGTTGGCAAAAGCCCGGAGATCAGACGGATATCCCACGTTTCGTATATGGTGAACCGGCTACTTCCACCAACTCGTCCCGCTATATCCACAGCACCGATCATTTACGCCTGAAAAACTTTACCCTCGGCTTCACACTGCCCAACCAGTGGACTCAAAAGCTGATGATTGACAAAGTACGAATATATTTCTCGGGAAACAATCTGCTGACCTGGGCCAAATGGAAACAGTATGACCCCGAAACACCCGTTAACGGTGAAGTCTTTTGCGAGGCTCCCGCCATGCGTACTTTCAGTTTCGGAGCTCAATTATCATTCTAACATCCCTATCATTCTAACTAAATAAACAACATAATGAAACGAATTCATATATACATACTTACAGCAATGGCTCTACTGAACAGCTCCTGCTCGGCAGACTGGCTAGACCTTAACACCACCAGCTCGGTAGAAACAGGACAGGCCATCGTCACATTGGACGATGCCCAAATCGCTCTGAACGGAATTTATCGTCTGGCATCCGGCCATAGCTACTACGGAGACAACTATTGGTATTACGGCGATTGCCGTGCCGCCGATGTACAGGCACGTATCACCAAAGGAGACGGAAAACGCGTATCTCCCTATTATGAATACAATGTGCTCGCTTCCGATAATCTGAATATTGTACTGCCGTGGAATACTGTTTATAAAGTAATACGACAGACGAATAATCTGATACAGAAAATAGAGTCGGGCAGTATTCAAAGCAGTGATACTAAAGAATTGAACCGCATCAAGTCCGAAGCGCTGGTGATGCGGGGGCTTTCCCTCTTCAACCTGACCCGGTTGTTCGGAATGCCTTATACGAATGACAAGGGGGCTTCATTGGGAGTACCCATCGAGACCTCCCCTTCCGATCCCACGCATAAACCGTCACGCAGCACTGTAGCGCAATGCTACGAACAGGTAGTCAGCGACATGAGCAATGCACTGTCCGGGTTGAAACAAGAGACATCCAATGGCTATATAAACTACTGGGCAGCTCAGGCATTACTGTCAAGAGTCTATCTGAATATGGGTGAATATCAGAAGGCTTATGATGCCGCTACGGATGTGATCAAAAACAACGGCGGACGTTATCAGCTTTACAGCTATGAGGAATATCCCAATGTATGGGGGCAGGATTTCCAGTCGGAATCATTATTCGAACTTTACATCACTTTATCCGAACCTTCAGGAGGTACGGGCGGTGAAGGCGCTCCGATGGTTTATGCCAACGAAGCAACGGTCGACTGGAATAATCTGATCTTGTCGGAAGATTTCCTGAACCTGCTGAATGAAGACTCCAAGGATGTACGCCACTGCCTGACAAAGGAATCTGTCATCGAAAACAACACCGGACTTCCGGCTGCCGCCATGCACGAGAAAGTCTATCTTGCCAAGTTCCCCGGCAAGACCGGAGATGATCCCAAAACTAATAACATTTGCATCATCCGCCTTTCCGAAGTCTATCTGAACGCGGCTGAAGCGGGACTGAAAAAAGGAACGGATCTTGAAGAAGCACAAGGTTATCTGAATGACATCATCAGCCGCCGTACCACGGATACCAGTCAGCAAGTATCAACGGAGACTTTTACTCTGGACAGGATTCTTAAAGAGCGCCGCAAGGAACTGGTTGGCGAAGGGGAAGTCTTCTATGACTACTTGCGCAATGATCTGGCTATTGAACGCAAGGGCAGCTGGCATCTTGAGACCTTGAAAGCGTCTAACGCACAAAAGATAGAAGCTACCGATCTGAGAATAGCACTGCCTATTCCGCAAAGCGAGATAGATGCCAATCCGAATATACAGCAGAATCCAAGGTAAGCAACGTCAATTGATGTATACCGTTTCCGGAATAAGCTGGCTATACTCACGTGTTTAGCCTCTTCCCGATATCAAAGAAGGTACATTTCACCAAAGAATGAAGTGTACCTTCTTTGTCTTTCAGCAGCAGTTCCCACTCTCCTGTTTCTCTCCTCCTTAGTGAACGAATCGATAAAACACCCCCTTTTTCACCGGCATCTATTGTGGGCAGAATTGTTTTTCCTATTTTTGCACTTGACAGAAAATTATTAAGGCTACTTTATGAGAAACATTATTGATAAGATGAACTCTTTGTATCCCATTTCGGATGAAACGATACAAATACTAAAAGAAAATACAGTATTATGTCATTTTCCAAAGAGACATCAACTGATAGAGGCTAACAAATTTTGCAAATCGGCTTATTTTATTGAAGAAGGAATGACCCGCTCTTTCTGGCTGGTAAACGGAGAGGAAATAACGACTTCTTTTGCGTGCGAGGGAGCGATTGTCTTCAGCATGGATGAATTGTATTATAATAAGATGAGTGAAGAATTTGTGGAAACGCTTGAGGACGTTGTCGCATACAGAATATCACTGACCGATCTGCTCCGGCTGTTTCAGACCAATATCGAACTGGCAAACTGGGGAAGAGTGATTCATCAAAACGAATACAGACGCCTGCACCGTTCGCACAAAGACCGCCTCACCCTGTCTGCAAAAGAAAGATATGAAGCATTCAAACTTCAGTTTCCTCAAATGTGCCAGCGGATACAATTGGGATATATCGCCTCTTATCTGGGCATCACACTTTCAACACTCAGCCGCCTCAGAGCATACAAATAATTCCCATATACGGCAAGATTTTGATGCAGGACAATTTTTTAAACTTATAAATTCCGTATTTTTGCGGCTTCTTCAATGACTAATACTAATTTGAACAATAATTTAAAACATGCAAAAAATCTCTTCCTCTGCATTTGCAGACTCTAAACCCCATTACGTACTCCTTGACGGACTGCGAGGGGTTGCGGCTCTTTTGGTGATATGGTATCATGTATTCGAAGGCTTTGCCACAAGTCCCATAGACCAAAAATTCAATCATGGGTATCTGGCTGTCGATTTCTTCTTTATTCTGTCGGGTTTCGTTATCGGCTATGCTTATGACGACCGCTGGAAAACAACGATGACCCAAAAAGAGTTTTTCAAACGCAGATTAATCCGTCTGCATCCGATGGTTGTTATGGGAGCCGTTTTGGGTGCTATTACATTTTGCATACAAGGCTGCGAGCAATGGGACGGTACCCGTGTTTCCATATCGATGGTAATGGTGGCTATGCTTCTCAATCTTTTCCTGATTCCGGCTGTTCCGGGCACGGGTCCCGAAGTCCGTGGAAACGGCGAGATGTATCCTTTGAATGGTCCCAGCTGGTCTTTGTTCTTCGAGTATATCGGTAATATTTTGTATGCCCTATTTATTCGCCGACTGTCTACCAAAGCACTTACGATACTCGTTGTGATAGCAGGAATCGGATTGGCTTCCTTCTCGATATTCAATCTTTCCGGCAACTATCATCTGGGAGTAGGCTGGTCGATGATCGACTATAACCTGATCGGAGGTTTTCTACGTATGCTGTTCGCATTCTCTATCGGATTATTGATGTCACGCATCTTTAAACCTGTCCACATCAAAGGGGCTTTCTGGATATGCAGCGTGGCAACTCTCGTTTTACTTTCCATGCCGTACGTTGGCGGTCATACTTCGCAGTGGATGAACGGTATTTACGATGCTATATGCACCATTCTTATTTTCCCGCTACTTGTCTATCTGGGTGCTTCGGGAAAAACGACGGATAAAGGTACAGCCAAAATCTGTAAATTCCTGGGAGATATATCTTATCCGGTATATATCATACATTATCCTTTCATGTATCTGTTCTATGCCTGGTTATGGAGCAAAGAGCCACATATCACTTTCTCCCAGTCATGGCCGGTAGCCTTATGTGTCTTCTTCGGAAGCATTGTGTTGGCTTACCTTTGCCTGAAACTGTATGACGAGCCTGTAAGAAAGTGGTTGAGCAAGAAGTTTCTGACAAAGAAATAAGGTAATTATCATAACAGAGAAGGGCGAACACTCCATTATAGTTACTCTTCAATAAGGCATTTTGACACAAGGTATATAATAAAAAGAAGCTTTCAATATCACTGAATTCAGTTTTTTATCGAGAGCTTCTTTCATTATATAACCTAACCAGCATTATATTCATTAAACTTATCCGAAAGAAAAGTCAAAATGACCTTCATTATAAATTTCAATTAATCCATTCTTGCGTTCAATCACTACCTTGTTTTCACGAGCCAGCCAACCGACTGCCAGAGCTGTGCTTTCCACACTCAGATTTACTTTCCGGGCAAGTTCGGGAATCGATATTCCATCAGCTTCATTAAGGGCGTGCCATACTTTGCCTGCGTTGGCACCTACGATTTTCTTATCCATAGTAGTCTTTTTTTAAATTAATAAAAAGGAAAACTAACTCGTTAAAAAAGCAACGCACTTTTACGATAAAACCCAAAATGAAGATCTTTTCATATGTTTTGAATGTTATGTCAAGAATAGATATAAAAAACGTGAGCCTTTTCTTCCCAAATGTAGCAACAGGAACTACCAATCCCTACAACACAAATGAGAAGAACGCCCACGCAAAGTATATGTATAACAAGCGTAGGCGTTCAGTCATTTTTACGTGTTGTAATATTTACCCTGAGGGTAAAAGAAATTGGTAGTTTCGTTACTACGTAAAAAAGCTGAACGCTTTTCGATATTTAGTCTCAATGAACGCACCTTTCAACGGCTATACAAATATAATAAAAATCAGAATTAAAAGTTACAGTATCCCTCCTTTTTTTATTTCATTACTATTAGATTATCACATTTTTTAGCACTACAGTCGTAAAAAGACATTGTTGAGCACGATTCGGCTATACTTTTATCAGATAAAAGTAATAAATAAACAGCTATAAAAGCCGGAATTATTCTCCGGCTTTCGTCTTTTTCTCACGATAAATAACCTTATCTCTCTGACTGATTGTCCACAATCCGTCTATAAACCGTACATTTTTCGTATCATCATCCTCCACGTTCCATGCATAACCTCCCGAAGGTAAGCCACGTCTTTCCAAAATCTCATTCGGTTGTTCATCAGAGAAGAAAAGTTCCAAACGTGTGGAATCGGGACTGAACACAATAAAAGCAGAAGCAGTGCTTCCATCAACAGCCTCCGTCCGGATACCTTTTTCAAACAACCGGATGCAGTCTTGCTGCACTTCACACCATACATATCCGGCAGAGCCGATACAACCGTGTTCATCCCGATCGCCTCCAAGTTTGAGAGATTGCGGATACTGGACTAATTTTGAGGCCTGCATCCCCGGTGTATATTTACCGGTATAGAATACTTCCAGAGTATCATTCAGAAGCAAGCCATCGACTTCTTCTTTATTCGCGTTCATCGTACTGAATGAAAGAGTATCATTCTTGTCTGTAACAATCGCCACTGTATTCATGGTCGCATCACAAACAATGCCTTTTGAACTTGTCATACCAGACGAGCAACTTCCCATGAAACACAAAACTCCTAATGCTGCCAATACTGTTCTCATATCTTTTTTATATAATTGTTGGTTCTAATATCATGCAAATATAAAGGATATATGGAAAAGATGTTATCCTAACAAGCAGAATAACAAACAAGTTTGCTTTTATAGAATGCAATTCCGCATATATTTCATTCATTTGTCTATATTTGCATTATTGCGCAGTTGCGCAAAAGAAACTTTAAAACAGAAAGAGAGGAATTATGCCAGAGTTTGATTTTTCCCCAATAACAGAAGGGATTTATAATGTTATAGAGACAGAAGAAAAAGTATTAACCAGCCTGTCGGAAGAGACAATCACACAAAAACGTAACAGGCAGAATCGTACTATCAAACAAATTCTCGGACATTTGATTGATTCCGCCTCAAACAATCATCAACGGATGATCAGGTTGCAATACAGTAAGGACCTGCTTTTCTTTCCTGATTATCGACAGGATAATGATCTGTGGATAGCCTTGCAGGATTATCAGCATACGGACTGGAATAATCTGATTCAGTTATGGAAATTCTTTAATCTGCATATCATTCAGGTAATAAAGTCGGCAGATCAAACAAAGCTAGATAGTTACTGGTGTGACTTCGAAGGGACAAAAGTCACTTTAAAAGAAATGATAGAAGGATATTTAGATCATCTGAATCTCCATATTCAGGAAATTCACGAACTGATTTAGCAGCCTGTTTGCTATATGATATAGTAGAGGACAGAGATAAGAAGATTAATATTTTCTTATCTCTGTTATTGCAGCAGATTGAGTCATTGTATCATAAGTCAATAATCCTTCCGTACTAATTTTGATGCTTCTCCGGTTTTATTTTTAGAATCCCATAGCCTCTTTTACCAAAGACATTTCACGATGGGAAGTCAGTTTCTCCAATAAAAGAAGGGCTACTCCCGAAGCGGTTTGAGGACCATAAGAAGTGATTATATTGTCGTCCACCACTATCGGTTCATTGACGATTATTGCTCCGAAACTTTGAAGAACCTTTTGCTTGACTGCTCCTCCGAGATGATAAGTAGTCGCCTTTCTATCTTTCAGCACACCACTTTTACCGACAGGCAAAGCACCTACACAAACTGTTGCAATCCATTTCTTCCGGGCATCAAACTGACGAATCAGATTTAAAAGTTTCTCCTCATAAGCCTCTTCATAAAAGCCGAAAACCTCAAAACCTCCGGGGATGGCAAGAGCATCATATTCATCAACAGATATCTCATCAATCGTCTTATCCACCAAAACGGGAATATTAAAAGAACTGATGACTTTCTCGTTAAAACCACCTGTTACCACCTCAACATCACAGCCAAAATCTGTTTTCGCCCATCCCATCACATCAATGAAACCACTAAATTCAATCGTCTCAAAGCCTTTAGCAAGAAAAACCAGTAACTTCATAATCGTCAGTGTTATAAATTAAACAAACCGTTTATACTGCAAAGATAGACAGATACCTCATGAAACAAGAATAATCCGCCAAAAACTGCTATATTTACTCCATCTTTCACACATAAAAAGACTTCTGCAAATACAGTGTAAGGATAAAATTCACAAGATAGTTAGCAAGAATAGACAAGCAGATCTGACAGACGGCAGCTATCTTTGCGATTAAAAACCGTCTGACATGAATATACAAGAAAAAAGTAAAATAGAATATCGTTCCAGGATCAATCGGGTGATGGACTACATTGACATACATCTCGACCAGCCTCTGGAACTGAAAAGTATAGCAGAAATAGCTAACTTTTCGCCTTTTCATTTCCACAGAATATTCACATTTCTAATAGGTGAAACACCGATTGATTACATCCAACGCCTCCGGATTGAGAAAGCAGCCTGCCGGTTACGGGAAAATATGGATATTTCTATCAGTGAGATTGCCGATAGTTGCGGTTTTTGCACAGTATCCCTTTTTAGCCGTGTATTTAAAAAGTTTTTCGGTTTGACGCCAAGCCAGTTCCGTAAAATGGAGAAACCCGTTTATGCCCAAGACGGAATCTTATTTAGCAAGAATGGACAAATGGTTAGCAAGAATTTGACACCAAAGTATGTATTATCTCCCCAACTTTGCAGTGCCAAATTTAAAATATCATATTTTATGGAAACAAAAATCGAAGTAAAAGAGATGCCGGATATGAAAGCCGTTTATTGCCGGCATATGGGAGCATTTAAAGAGATTGTAAAAGCGTATGAGAAACTTATCAAATGGGCAGAACCTCGTGGTCTGTATATTCCGAATGTTACGAAATCGGCAACCGTCACACATGATGATCCTTCGGTAACGGAATTGAGTAAAGTGCGTCAGAGTGCTTGTATCATCGTGGGAGGAGACGTAAAAGGAGAAGGTGAAATCGGTAATCTCGTCATTCCCGGTGGGAAATATGCTGTCGGACACTTTGAATTAGGTACTGAAGATTTCGAGAAAGCATGGAACACAATGTGCAAGTGGTTTACGGAAAGTGGCTATCAGCAAGGAGATGGATGTACTTATGAGTTATATCATAACAGTCACCGGACACATCCGGAGAATAAACACATTGTGGATATTTGTATTCCGATAAAACCTCTTTAGAGGATCATCTGCCTTACCGGATAAGAAACGAAGAGGATGTGTCAAGACTTCCCTTTTAACGAAATCATCCTCGCCACAGATAGTTGTAGCGAAGATGATTTTAATTTATGAGAGTTTCGACACATTCTCTTTGATTTGTTTAGAATGGTAGCCCCATCCGAACAATATGCTTATCAGATTTACTTCGCAGGTTGAAACAACAGGCTGTTGTCATTGGTGTCCATCCATTCCGCCATCAAGCGATAATACGCCGGATATTCAGCCGAAGTTATCAATTGTTTTTTCAGTTTCAATGTACGGATTATCTTTATTTCATCCTCCGCCTTTTCCACTGTAACTTCCATGATACCGACAGCATTTTCAATCTTTTTGTTAGTCGGCACAACCACTGGTTTTATTCTTGCATCAATCTTTACGATATAGGTATAAGCCTCATCGGGCAAATACCGCAAAAGCAGGTTAACGGGACGAGTTGTATTCAGAGCCGTCACACGCCCGTCATAGCTTGCCCATCCACCGCGAGCCTGCGGTAAGTCGAATTTCCGATAACCATCAGCCAATGCCTTTCCGGTTTTATCGCTCACCTGCAATGTGTCAGTTCGTGAAACAACATGAGAAACCTTCTCCAAAACTATCGGCTGAGCATTCAGATCAACTACAGAAACAAAATCCTGTATATCGGCAATCCCTTTATCAAAGAGAAACAATCCGCTGACAGCAGCAAGTCCGGCTGCATCTTTATCTTCTGTTTTAGGAAAAGCCGCTTTTATCTCCGCACGGATGCCTATCGCCTGTTGCAAGGCAGCCAACAAAGCAGCCTTCTCCGCCTCAGTTCCGTATGCCGAACGGATCACTTCGGAAGCCGGACGCAAACGGTATCCGGTTTGCGACAGGGTCAGACGGCAATTTCCCAATCCTTCTATATATGCAGTGAGTAACTCCTTTTTTTGTTCTGTGGTTTGTGCACTGGCAGTCAGCTTCTGTGCCAATTCGGAAACATCCTTTCCATTACTTTCCAGTTGTTGTTTTATCACTTTCAGTGCATCAGCCTTTGAAGCATAAGTGGACGCCACAACAGCCTGTACATTACCTGCCGGCAAAGAGACGTCAAGTGAATAAGGACGCGGCTGCACATTTTTCAGTGTCCAGGTCACTGTTTTCATACCACCCGCAGTTTTTACAACCGGAGCAGCTTTTCCATTCAACCATTCATAATGCAGAGGTTTGCTTTCGGGCACTGACAGCGAAAACACATATTCCCTAATTGGGGAAAGCTCTTCCACCTGCTCGCACACATCCAGTTCGGGCAGATATCCCGGACGAGTAACGACGGAGTAGTCCAGATAAATGGTAGCTCCCAATTCCAGTCCCGTATGAACGACTACCATCTCTTTCAGACCATTATAAGCCGGAGCATCTGCCGCTGCGGAAGGAAGCACCTCAAGGAGCGCATTTTCGGGAGTCTTCACAATAGTACCGTCTTTCTGACGAGTATAAGAATCGTGGATCTTCAGTGTCTGAAACTCCGGATTGTAAATGATAAAACTCTCTCCATACACACGGTTCATCGCTGCATGAGTAAACAAAGTCAGCTCTTTTTGCACACGCATTTCCTGACTACCGTCAGCGTGTAACGTATAAGCCTTGCTCAATTTCCCAAATTCAGCTTCGGATGCCGCTTTCACCGGAAATGCCAAAATCAGCATCGCCAGCGTAACTATATAATAATATGTATTTTTCATTCTGCTCTACTTTTTAATCACCAAATATTCACCATACGCCTTGTGGGCATTCACAGCATTGCGGAAACTTTCCCAATCAGAAGCCTCATAAACACGCTTCTTCAAAGCCAGTCTATTGTGGAGCAACACTTTATTTCCTTTCTGCACCAACGAACCTTCAAAATCGGCTCCCACTCCTTGCATGGTTTCATCCTTGGCGGCACTCGCCAACTTGTATCCTGCCGGAAGCTGAATCGTTTCATCCAGTTCGACCAAACGGGAACAACCATCTTTGAAACCATACTTACGGTTTTCTACCGAAGTATCGATCCACATATAAGAACGTACCTGATTATAAAGGTTATTCATCACCATCGGACGGAAAAACATCTCGCCCTCTCCTTTCAAGGCATAATCGGGTATTTCATAACGAAAAGTGATTTTAATAGGTGCAGCCTGATAGTCTTTGGGATTTTTTCCATAGTCTACGCTCAACAATCTGGCTTTGGGAGAGATGGCCAACAGCTGACGTTCCATCGTGCTTTTCCATTCGCTCTGAAAGCCGGTGGTAAAGATGCGACGGATATTGCTGTCACTCTGTCCTTCGGCTGTAAGGGTAAAAGTACCGCGTAGTGTACCATCTGCTTCCAAGCGGTTGTCGGCTTTGATTCGCACATAATGATTTTCGGGAGCCGAAACCGGAGTGATACACAAATCAGAACCTTCGGGTACACCCGGCAGATAGTTCTGCTGCTGTTCGGCACTGCTCCATAACTCGCGGCAGAAAGGAACCCATGTCGGATCGAGAGGCATATATGTTCCATTGCTCAGTTTCACCACTGCCACACAATGATTAAAATGGTCGGCAGGAATACTTTCTACCCGACTACCTGCCATTGTCATGGCAGGATAGGCTTCGAAACCGGCCATGCGCAAGAACGAAATCAGTGTACCTGCTATATCTTTGCAGACTCCGCAACGATCAGTATAATTCATTTTAGTATTATGAAGTGTAAATCCTTCTCCTTTTCCCATCGAAATGCCGGAATAGCGGATGTTATCTGCCACCCAATGAGTCAGCACAGCTATTTTTTCCATTTCGGTCTTCTTGCCTTTTATCAGTTCATCTACTTTTTTCTGTGCTTCGGGCAATGGATCAAAACTACCATAATCTTCATTCACTTTATTGAACCACAACGACTTGTCTTTCCACTGGGGAGTGGAAGACATCATCAGTTTGGGAGCTGCATCGAAAAGGTCTACCATGTTTGGCTCTTTAACGAAAGGCATCATATCATCCATCGCAAAGCTATATTTCTTGCGACCGTCTTCATAACGCATGGATGATGCGCACTCGCCCTGATAGAACTGAAACTGAAGTTCCTTCTCCATCGGAATACTTACTACATAAACTTTACGTACAGTAGGAGTGCTGCTCCAAAAGGGAACAATATCATAAAACTGTCCGCGCATAGGCGGAATAAAGCGTGATTCATCTTCATTACCGGCTGCAAGCAACGCATAGGTAAAGCCTTTCTTGGCTATTTCGTAATCCACAATATCACCCGGCTGCAAGGCGCCCACTTCAATCATGATTTGTCTTGCGCCCCAATAAATGGCACGGGCAGGAGCAGCATAATCACAGGTTTTCCTGACATCAAGTTCATCTACTTTTCCATTAGCACGATGGATGGTTACACGTTTAAATTCGGCATAAGCAGTCAAAGGGTCATAATCGTATTTAATCACCCGATTATCCACTGCTCCCCTCGGAGTCTGTACCTTTATCACTTTGCATACAGCAAACGACCCTTGTCCTGTAGGCTGGACAGATACCAATGTACTATCCAACAGTGTCACACAATCGGATGCTTCGTAAGTCTTCCCCTTCGCAGTCTGTTCATAAGATTTCCAGCTTTGAGCTAATGACGTAGCCGAAACAAGAAGGCAGCAAAGGAGTGATACTGATAGTTGTTTTCTCATGTTTTTCACTTACATTTTATTTATAGAAACAAATGTAAGTAAAATCTTTGGAATTTATTTACTTCATGCTAAAGCAATTATCTTTTTTCCTGCTTGAATACAACAAATAGTTACATCACCTTACTTAAATCAACAAATACTGTATTTGAAATATTTGAATGTTCACTCCGGATTTGAATCTAGCTTTTAACCAATACTCCATTTCTCACCGAGAAATGTCCTCTTGGTTTTAAAGAAACGAGGCGTTGGTTTAAAAGGAACGCCTCGTTGGTTTTAAACCAAAAATAAGATTTCATAACCATCTGATATACAACTTTTTGTAAAATGCACATAAACGCCCTTCAGAGCATTTTATTTTTCCCAACAAATAGATTAAAATTAAAGACTATATTTGGAGTGAAGTATGAAATATGTCTTTACATCTTAATTTTAAATCTCATTGCTATAATTGAAAGAGTGCAATGAGAATTAAAAAAGAGATTGAAATGCTGATGAAAATAAAACTTCTTCGAACTTCTACTGAGATAGAAAACCCATATAATTATGGTGTAATTAATGAATAATAGCTAAATTACGAACAGATAATTGAATATTTTAGTATTATCTATTCTAAATTTTACTATATTTGCATTAAAACAGAATTTAAAGAATATGAATACATTGTCAGAGATTGGTAATATACCCGTTGATTTTGCTATTTTGAAATCGATGTATCCTGACCACAAATCAGTACATAACAAAATTAGTGAATTGGAAAAGTCCGGTATACTTATCAGACTCAAGAAAGGTTTGTATGTGGTTTCGCCTAAGAAAAGCGGGAAACTATTATCTATGGAACTTATAGCAAATCACCTATATGGTCCGTCATATGTATCTATGGAATCAGCATTACGTTATTATGGATTAATTCCCGAAAGCGTGTATATCACACAATCGATGACAACGAAACATTCGAGAGAATTTAAAAATTCACTTGGAAAATTTGAATATACTCAATGTACAAAAGAGTATTTTGCAATCGGTATCAGACATGAGATTAAAGACAATACAGCTTTTCTAATTGCCCAACCGGAAAAAGCTTTATGTGATTTAATTGTGAACACACCAAATCTTAATATGAGATTTCAAAAAGAAATATTGACTTATCTAGAAGATAATTTACGTTTTGACATGGATGCCTTCTTCAAAATGGATACAAACATCTTTCAGCAATGTGCATTAGTCGGCAAAAAAAAATCTACTATTACCAATATTATTAAAATCATAAAGAAAAACGTCTCCACTTACTAAAAGGAATGTCTTGCTTCAACTGATATAAAAATGGTAAAACAGGATGTAGAACCTTTTATTAAGAATACTGAAAAACTTGAGATATGGTCAAACGACTATTTCTTACAATTAGCCAACATGATTAAATTTGAATAGATTTCGAATGATTATAACCAAAGATGCCTATATTGGACTACGATTTACAGAAAGATCATCCTATCTTTGCGAAATAGATCTGATTAAACAGCAAATACCATGAAAGAATCTTTTCAAATACCGGCTTCCGAAGATATAGAGAATCTGATAGGAACAGACCTTTACAATGTATGGAACTCACTCTGCCAGCGCATCGAGAAGAGCTACGAAATGGAGCAACTTTGGAACCGTGGCGGCAAAGCGTGGACGTATGAATACAAATACCGTAAAGGCGGTAAAACCCTCTGTGCATTATATGCGAAGGAAAAGACTCTGGGATTTATGGTTATCTTGGGGAAAGATGAACGCGCCAAATTCGAAATTCAGCGGGAACAGTTTTCAAACGAGGTACAGATGATCTATGATGCAGCTACCACTTTCCACGACGGCAAATGGATCATGTTTGAATTAAAAGACACAAAACTATTCAATGATATGGAACGGCTTCTACTCATTAAGCGGAAACCAAACAGAAAAGCAGAGTAAATACTTGGAGGATAAAATTGCTAAGATGCAAAGCTAATGCCTATCTCCCCAAAACGAATTGTTACATTTTTCAAAAGGATAAATTCTACATCTTGACAGATTAATCATATCTTTGTAATCCAATTGATTATTTATGCTTGATACAGAAAACCTACAGTCACTCATTGATAGCGGAGAAGGCTATAATGTAGAATTTAAAGTTCGTGTTCCCTCAAAGGTGCGTGAATTGACAGAAGAAATTTGCGCTTTCGCCAATGCTGACGGAGGACACTTACTAATTGGGGTAGATGATAATGGAAAAGTGATTGGCACTACTTTAGAGAATGACAAACGATCGGCTATTCAAGGTTCTATCAGTGAAATATCTCCGGCTCTCCACTGTGAAATGTATGGTGCAAACATTGGAGATAAAACACTTTGGGTGATTGATGTTCCATCAGGTAAAGATAAACCTTATATCTTTTCAGGTTCTATTTTCGTTCGTGAAGGTGCTAACTCGCAAAAACTTCGTACTGTCGAAGAAATGCGCAACTTTTTTCAGGAATGCAACAAAATATTCTTTGACGCTATCCCCTGCTCATGGTTCAACATTTATACAGATGCAGACGAACAAGCAATAAAAAATTTCCGAATGGAAGCTCAGCTCAGTCCGTCCACTGACAACAAACAGATATTTGAGAATTTAGAGCTGTTTACTGATAAAGGAATAGCCAAAAACGGTGCAGCCATGTTCTTTGGGAAGCAACCCGAACGGAAATTTCCTCACGCAATAACAAGATGTGTTCTTTTTAAGGGAACGACCAAAGTATATATCATAGATGATAAGTCATTCGGTGGTCCACTATATCAACAGTATTTGCAAGCGATGGCATGGCTTGAAAGTAAACTTCAAGTTGCCTATAAAATAGAAGGTCCCGGACCGAGAGAGGAAATTTGGGAAATTCCTCTAACTGTTTTTAAAGAAGCCATCATAAATGCTCTCTCCCACCGTGACTACTACGAGCAGGGAGCAACCATCACAATAGAGATGTTTGATGACAGAATAGAGGTTTCCAATCCGGGAGGGTTATTGCCGATTGTTGCAAGAGATTTCGGGCACAAAAGTATGACACGTAATCCGCTAATATTCGGGTTATTTACCCGTATGCACTTGGTGGAACGGGTTGCATCCGGTATTCCTCGTATGCAGGAAGCAATGAAAGAAGCTAAACTTCCTGAACCAGAATTTCATACAGATGGGATTTTTACGGTTGTGTTTAAACGCCAAGCAAAAAACTATGCCATCGATGGCATAGTAAATGGCATAGTAAATGGCATAGTAAACGAAAATGAGCAAGCAATTATAGGTGTACTAAAAATCAAACCCGGATTAAATGCTTCGGAAATAGCTGAAAGTATTTCTAAAAGTTGGAGGACAACAATGCGCTATCTTAAATCTTTAAATGAAAAAGGTTTAATAGAATTTAGAGGTGCTCCAAAAACAGGAGGATATTATTTAAAATAGAATTAAGACAACACTGCAAAGTAAATCAAAAAAGAAAATGTCTCACCGTGACAAATTTGTATCTTTCCGTGACACAAGCGCTATATAGCAAACCGATTTTTCCTGATGTTAGAAATACTTCATTAACTTTGCGGCATAAAACAAACTATCAACACGATCATGAAAACTACAATTATTCTCATTCTTTTTATGTTTAGTTTCAACTGCCTCATGGCGGTTCCCGTACAGATCAAAGGAAAAGTACAGGAAAAAGGTACAGGCAACCCGATAGAGTTTGCCGATGTCGTACTAACGAAGAAAGGCGAAACCGATCCCGCTTCATTTACCCATACTAAAGAGAGCGGCGACTTCCACTTATCGGGTATTGCCAAAGGAGAATACTCGTTAATGGTGAGACTGATCGGCTATGACATCTACACACAAGGCGCCATTAGTATCACCTCTTCCGAATCAGTGACGGACTTAGGTATTATCGAACTGCAACCTTTGGAGGTAGGTATAGCCGAAGTAGTGGTGCAGGCAGCCAAAAGGCAAGTCATCTACAAGCTGGACAAAAAGATTATAGACGCTTCGAACAATCTCATGAGCAGCGGCGGAACGGCGGTCGATATTCTGGAAAATACTCCCTCCGTCCGGGTCGATGTGGATGGTGAAGTTACCTTTCGCGGAAGCAGCGGATTTAAGGTATATATCGACGGGAAGCCCAGCTTTTATTCCGGTTCACAGGCCCTGCAACAGATTCCTTCCACCCAGATAGAGAACATAGAAATCATTACTACGCCTTCGGCACGCTATGATACGGACGGAGAAGTAGGAATGATTAACATCATCACCAAGAAAAACAAACAAGCGGGTATCAACGGTATAGTCAATGCATATGGCAGCACAGCTCTCTCCAACGGTCTGGATTTCCTGTTGTCCCAGCAACACAAGAAGTTACAGTGGCACCTTGCCGGGCACTGGAACAATCCCATCCGTAAGAGCGATTTCGAACAGAGGAAGACGACTGTTGTTAGCGACAAGACCACCACTTCCCTGTCCGATGGTCCGCGAATCGGAAAGAATTATCACTATGGACTACGGGGAGGCATTGATTACGCTTTTACTCCCAAAACCTCCGTCAATGCAGAGTTGCAGGTAGTATATGACAAGTTTACCCGCGAAGGGGACCTCGATTATACAGAGACACATTCCAATTCCGCCGCAGCATCCGCCCCATCCAACTATTTTAGCCGCGACAAATATGACCTGCACTCGACGGTCAATATTGGAAAAGCAGGATTCTCCCATAAGTTTAACGACAACGGGCATACCCTAACCGGCAGCTTTATGCTGGGTTATGAAGACAATCCCCTTGAATATTTCCAAAGTGACCTTTTCGACAAGAACGAACAACGCCAGCAGGGACACCGTGCGTGGGAAGACGAAAAACGCTGGACAGTCCAAGGCAATCTGTCCTACAGCTATCCTTATAGCAAGACCGGTCTGCTGGAAAGCGGGTATCAATATCATTCGTATCTGGAAGACGGCGATTACACGATGCAATTCTGGAATCCGGAGAAAAAGGAGTTTTATTGGCGGGAGGATATCTATAACACTTTCTATTTTCAGCGGGGTATTCATTCCGTTTATGTCATGGGAAGTGACAGCTATAAAGCATTTGACGTACAGATAGGGGTGAGAGGTGAACATACACACCAGGTGCTGAGAAGTTCTATTGAAGGTTCGGACCGCACGGTGAATCGTTTTGAGGTGTTCCCATCCGTACATTTGGGATACACGCTGCCGCACGAACAGAAGCTGACATTCGCCTATTCGTACCGCACCAACCGTCCGGAACTCTTTTTTATGGAGCCTTACATTACTTATCGCGATTATTACACAGCTGAAATTGGCAATCCGGATATCCGGCCCGAATACATACATTCTTTCGAGCTGAATTACAAAAAGACTATGGGAGAGCACACTTTGCAATCCAGCCTGTTCTACAGAAAACGTAAAGACAAGATTGAACGCTTGCGTGTTCCGTACGAGGCAGGAGTTACATTAGACTCCATGGCTAACGTGGGCAATGACTATTCGTTAGGCGTGGAGCTAAGTACCCAGTTGAAAGTCACTAAATGGTGGAATCTGGACGTCAACGGAAATATTTACTATTATAAGGTAATGAATAATATAAATTCGGGAGGAAAAAAGGAAACGAGTACCAATTATGACTTTACAGTCAATAACCTTTTTCGGGTTCATAAGAATACCCGTATTCAGCTGGACGGGAATTTCGTGGGGCCTTCGGTTACTACACAAGGGAGGTCGGATTCTTTTTGGTTTGTCAATCTGGCTATTCGTCAGCAGTTGTTCAGTCCTCATCTGCAATCGACCCTCTCCTTTCGGGATATATTCAATTCTGCCCGTTACAAAAGTGACATTGAGACAGCCAATTTACAATCAATCACACGGATTCAACCGAAATTCCCTGTAATTACGTTGACTATCAGTTATACATTCAATGACTTCAAGCGCAATTCACAGAGTTCACGAGACAACCGCGATTTATTTGAAGGGGTCAAGCACTAAAAGACGATGTATGGGGTATCGCCATATCCGGATAAAGATTTGAAATGGAGAAGGACAACTATACAAGTGCCCTATTGTTAGTCTCCCAAATTACTTAATTCGTCATGAGTAATCACGGCATTCGTCGAATAATTCTATATCGAAGCCTTTTTAAGCCTACCTTTGCGAGGTAAACAAAAGTAATTGATAGCAACTATGGAAGGGCAAATACTCATTTTCCGAACCTCAATAAGGAATGCACGGGATATAAAACATATCGCGGCTCTTTTCACCCTATGTCCCCAAATCTACAAATGGAATGTAGATATGGAGGACTGGGAGAAAGTATTAAGAATAGAATGTCAGGACATCACCCCGACTGAGATTTCAAAGGCACTGCGAGCCATCAACATTTACGCACAGGAAATGAGATAAAGAGAGGAACCGACGACCTAGTAACGAGGAATATCTTTGATTTCCTCGTAATACTTTTCCACTCCGATCTCCTGCATCCGCTTGTTGATAGTTACAAATCTTTTGTATAAATGCTCGTCGAAACCAGTGTTTTCACAGGGGAAGCGGCTGCACTGGAAACAATAATCAACTTGTTTCTCCTCGCTGCATACACGTACATTGCAGGTTTTAAACAACTTGCACTTCTCCTTTCTGCATCCCTGACAAGTCGCTACGGACAGGTGATTCAAAAACTCCTTAAAGTCCGGATACTTTGCAAAGACGGGTTCGTCAAGCAAGTCCACAAAACGCTGTGCGTACACATCAAAATTGCCCAGTGACCTTTTAAGTTCGTTGCTATGATAAGAGATCTCTCCGTCAGAAAAAGCAAAGCACTTTCCGCAATGCAGTCCGCAAGGGGCAATACGCCCCTTGATAAATTCACTATCGGCCTTTTTCATTTTTCACTCTTCTATCGTTAATTCCATTTGTATATCTCCTCTTTCATAAGTCGTGTGGTATTCGGGAAGTTCCCTGAATCCCAGCTTGTGATAGATATGGATAGCAGGTTTCAAACGTGTATTGCTCTCTATAAAGATTCTTTTGCCGCCCAACTCTTTTGCCTTATTCACGACAGCTTCACAAAGCAACACTCCGATACCTTTGCCCTGTACTTTGGGACTGACGGCGAGTTTGGCCAACTCATAATCGTAGACCGGATGATCCATCTTACACAAAGCACATACTCCGACCGGTTCACCCTTGTAAAGGGCTACCAAAATGTCTCCGCCCTTATCCAAAATGTATTCTTGCGGATGATCCAAAGCCTTGTAGTCAGCCTCTTCCATTCGAAAATAAGCAGTAATCCACTCCTCGTTAAGTGTCCGGAAAGCAGATTGATAGCATGGTTCATAAGATACTATTTGGATATCCTTAGCTTCACGCTCCTGCTTCGCATCCTTCACCCGCTCCAGCAAAGACTTATCCGACAGAAGGTTCTCCCATTCTTCAATCGCCTTCCAAAGATCGTTCCGGGTTTGCTGCGTTATTTGCTCGATAGCGGACGTAACATCTATACATTGCTCCGCAAAAGAGTCGGACATTCTTTTTCCTTTGGCAGACAACATTACCATATTCCTTCTCCCGTCGGATTTATCTTTCGTCTCTTTCACCAATCCCTTAGCTACCATTTCTTTTATGATATTGCTCACCGAAGGATGCGAGTGTCCTATCTCTTTAGCAATAGACGTAATTGTCTTTGCCTCTCCACGTGATAAAACAAAGAAGACAGGAAACCACTTGGGTTTCAAGTCCACACCGAACATTTTGTAGATTGCAGCCGCATCTACGGTGATTTTATCGGTCAGCATACGTAGTCTGCTTCCGATAGCTAATTTCCCCGTCTGATTAAAAAAGTCCATGTCTTTACTACTTGCGTTATTAAATACGTAATTGATTACGCAAATATATCGGATTTCAATAATACAAGCAAGTATTTTTCAAAAAACACGTAATCGGTTACGCATTTTTATTCCATTCAGACTTCAACAACACACAATCATTACGAATGAAAATGCATAAATTCAAATCAAATAACTACATTTGCAGTACTATAGCATAAATAAAATAGTCATGAATGAATCAGATGGATTTATCACCCCACCGGAACACTTGAAGTTCTTAGCCAAAAAACTTTTTGGCAACTGTGGTGAAATAATAGACGGCGCAATAGCCTATTTAGAACCGGACGGCGGCGGACCTGTCAAGCTGCATACTCACCCACACAATCATTTATTTATAGTGATCAGCGGGCAAGCCAAAATTCTGCTTGACAAGGAAGAAAAGATTATTAATGAAAACGAAGCTTTTCTGGTAAAAGGAGAAATACCTCATTCGGTCTGGAATAACAGTCAGAATACAACCGTAATGCTGGGCATATCTGTGAAGTAAAAAACAAATTATAAAGAAACGATTACTCCACACGCAAAGTATTCTCTTTAATCTTTCCCAAAATTTTAGGGAACTGCCAAAAGAACAACAGCGTACAGCAGATGGCCGCAGTCGCATCAGATATAGCCTCAGCTGCATACACTCCGGTTACTCCCATAAAGTTCGGCAAAATTAACGCCAGCGGAATCAACAGGATAGCTTTACGCAACAGAGCAATGAAGATAGAGATTCGGGCCTGCCCCAATGCAACGAACATATTCTGACAGGCACGTTGCAAGCCGAAGATGGTCATGCCACCCAAGAAAACGGGCATTGTCCAACGTACGGTTTCTATCAGTCTTGCATCACTGGTGAAAGCAGACGCAACCGTCGAAGGGAAAAGAATCATGAAAAGCATCAATATCAAGTTGAAGGAAAACATAGTTACCAATACAATACGGAAGCAATCTTTCACACGCTGCTTGTCACCATGCCCGAAGTTATAACTTATGATCGGAACGAATCCTTGCGCAAATCCGGTCAACGGTACACTGGCAAACTGCATCGAACTTTGCAGAATCGTCAATGCGCTGATGTACATATCTCCGAACTCCTTCAGACTGCTATTGAGGACAAACCCAACCAAACTCTCCGTACTTGCCATAATGAAAGGGGATACTCCTAAAGCTAATATGGAAAGGATAATTTTCCGGTCCAGTCCCATATATCGTTTCTCCAAAGGCAGAGAGGCACGTCGGGAAAAAAGGAAACTTACCACCCACACCGCACTGCACGCTTGGGAAAGTACCGTAGCCAAAGCAGCACCTTTCACGCCCATGTCAAACCAGAAAATAAAAATAGGATCAAGAATGATGTTCAATAAGGCTCCGATCAGAACTGAAAACATGGCAATGGCAGGACGTCCCTGTGCGTTGATAAAGCTATTCAACCCTGTGGATATTTCGACAAATATCGTTCCCAAGAGATAAATGGAAAGATAGTCAACCGCATATTCCAAGGTGTTTTCCGAAGCTCCTGTAAAGAGGAGAATAGGTTCCATAAAAGTATATGCGATGACAGAAGTCAGCAAAGTAAACAATATCAGCAAAACAAACCCGTTTCCCAATATCTTTCCGGCTCGTACACGGTCTCCCTGTCCGAGTGCAATGGCAGCCAGCGGAGCACCACCGCCGCCGACTATTGCCGAAAAAGAAGAAATCAGTATAATGAGAGAGGTAGTCACCCCTACACCCGCCAGCGCATCGGTGCCAATTCCCGGAATATGCCCGATGTATATACGGTCGACAATGCTATAAAGCAGATTGACGAATTGTGCAGCCACTGCCGGAAGTGCCATTTTGAAAACAAGCGGTAACATACGTTCTGTTCCCAGCCGTTCTTCGTATTTATTGTTCATTCCAAACTTCTTTTTCTAAAATCGGCAGCAAAGTTACAAGAAAAACAGGCTTTCGGTTTAAAACTGCCGGATAAAATAGAAATGATGCTTCAGTTATCTTTCCGTCAGAAATTTGCGGATATGCTGATTGATGAGGTCATGCTGTTCCGCCGTTCCATTCTCACCCATATTGCTATGTGTAACTCCATCCAGTTTCACTACTTTCATTCTGAATTGTTCCTGCTCCTGTCCGGTAGGCAGAACTCCCGCATCTGCCTCATAGTCACATCCTCTTAATGTATACAGACGAGGCTTCAACGTTCTGGGCATGATCATTCTACGATGATCCATAGATATAGCCTTACTGATCAACTGCGGGTACTTAGTGGCAAACAGCATTGTCATATCCCCTCCATTAGAATGCCCTATCAAGATGAGTTCTCTCCAATTCAATTGTGGTTTCAAGTTTTTAAATTCCTGAATTGTAAAAAGTATATTGTCGGTTCCTCGTTCCCAATTCGGCATACGGGTCTGCATGAGATCGCCTTCCATCGCTAAAAGAGGATCATCGGACAATTCATGTTGTATACTAATCACATAAAAACCTTTTTGTGAAAGAAAACGTGTCAGGTAGGAATAGGTTTGGTTCGACTTACTGTTTTTATTCCCATCATAGCCGTGGCTGAATATGATAACTTTCGTTTTTGAATTTACTTTCTTCGGCTGATAAACCGCTATCGGTATCACTCTGTTTCTGGATATGTCAAACAGATAAGTAGTAAACTCCGTTTGTGAAAAACATTGTACTGATAGTATCAATGAAATTAATAAGATGATTATTCTGTACATAGTGATTCGCCCGATATTTATTTTGTATACACCATTATTTGTTGTAAAACTTTTATTTCAAATATACCTTCTCTGTTTTTTTAAGTTACAAAGCTATATATAATAAATAAGAAATCAATTCTAATAATTACCTTTATATCATCATCCTGCATAATATACACTATCGGGAACAAGTTGATCATGTATTATCATTCGAATGAAAAAACAGAATTTAAACCGAAAAACTTGTTTTATAACGCTCATTATCAGAATCCGATAACCGGTTAAAAGCATTATGAAAAAAGCCCGAATAACTAACCGGTTCCTTCCCTGATATTTATATTTTTAGTCCTATAATTAGTTCGTACCACTACAGTTTCCCTTGCGGACTACTATAGTAGAACGCAAAGGGAACTATAGTTCTTCTTGCGTACCACTATAGTGGCACGAATAAATATCAGGCAACGAAGTTAATAAATATAGTACAGAAAGTCTTTAGAAATCGCCATGAGAACACAAGCTAAGAAAAAGGACTATCGGATGAGTTTTAGTTTATTCTTTTTCGTACATTTGAGGAATGAAATAAAAGTCGTATCAAAAAGATACGGATATAACCCACAAGTATTAATGATATGGAACAGATTACCGGACAGAACAATGAATTTACATTAATATTCCCACACAACAGAATTGATTGCATTTCTTCTCCGAATGATAAATTCAATAAGATTATTAATCAGGCTAACATTACAATCACAGGAAATAACAATCATATCTCAATGTATTTCGACACTGAAGAGAGTGCAGAGGATTTGCTACTCAGCAACGGATTTCTTCTGATCGTAAAAGGGGATAATAATATCGTAAATATAGGAACGATCATCTTACGATATTCTACCATATTAGGCATGACGGGATTAAAGCTAATCATCGGACAGCTGCCGGGACTGGGTGTCGGTGTTTCAAGAACAGCCAACAATTGCCGGATAGATATCGGAAACCGTGTTGTTATCAATGGGGTTACATTGTATTTGCAGGAAGATGACTCATATGTTAGTATTGGAGATGACAGTCAGTTAAGCTGGGGAATTGATATATGGTGTACTGATGCACATACAATAACAGATTTAAAGGGTGAACCGATCAATTTTGCCAAGTGCATAGAAATCGGCAAGCATGTATGGATAGGGAAAGATAGCAAGATTGGCAAGAATGTGAAGATAGCGGACAACAGTATCGTTGGTTGGGGAAGCATCGTAACAAAAGAATTTAATGAGCCGAATGTAATCATTGCAGGTATACCGGCCAAAATTGTCAAGCGAGGGATAAATTGGGACCGGAGATGTATCAATAAGTATTTAAGTAGATAACCATCATTATTTTCGGGGCGAAATACTTTCTTATTCAACAAGATATGCCTACTTTTGCAAATGAAATCGCAACTAATGGAACAGTCTAAACACACAGACATTTTTGATTTCCCTATATTACAACGCATTCATAGGGAAAGGGCAAAATTCAAAGGAATTAGCCTTGTCTGCTACGGTTGCGCCGAAGAAATCAAACAGAATGTGCTAAAACATATAATTAGTAAGAAGCCTTGGAATATTCCGAGGCTTCTTTTTTTGTCCCTATACCGTCACAGTATTTCTTACATCATAATTTATAAACTCACTTAAATTTCAGGTTATGGAAAAGCAAAAAGGATTAGCTATTATTACAGGAGCAAGTCAAGGTATTGGTGCTGTCATTGCAGCAGGTTTGGCAAAGGATGGTTATCGGGTGGTATTGATAGCCCGAAACAGGCAGAACTTAGAGAAAGTGCATGATGAAATCATGCTGTCGGACAAAAATGTACAAGAACCTATTGTATTGCCGTTGGACATCACAGACTGTACAAAGGTAGATACTGAAATCAAAAACATCCATCAAAAATATGGCACCGTCGATATCTTGGTGAATGCAGCCGCCATGTTTATGGACGGCTCTCTAAGCGAATCTGTGGATAACTTCAGGAAGATCATGGAAATAAATGTCATCGCTCAATATGGAATACTAAAAACGGTGACGGAGATAATGAAAGCGCAGAAAGACGGATACATATTTAATATTGCATCCCGTGCCGCTAAATATGGTTTTGCTGATGGAGGTATTTATGGCTCCACCAAATTTGCATTTCTCGGATTGGCAGAATCTCTGTACCGTGAGTTAGCGCCATTGGGCATCCGTGTTACGACCCTTTGCCCCGGATGGGTGAATACTGAAATGGCGAAAAAAGCAGGAACTCCTTTTAAAGATGAAGAAATGGTACAACCCGATGATTTACTAAATACGATCCGATATCTACTGAATCTATCAGAAAATGTATGTATCAAGGACATTGTTTTTGAAATGAAAAAGAGTATTATTTAAATCTTCGGAATAAATGCCATATTCATTATAAAAAGGAAGCTCCAACAAAATCTATGCTTCATAGATTCTATCGGAGCTTCCATTCTATGTCATTATTACAGTTCAAATAACCTTCTCATACAACTTGAACCAATCCAGTCCGTAATGCCCCAACCCCAAATCTACGGTATCAATATATTCGAATCCACATTTTTCGTATAATGAGATAGCAGGAAAGTTCTTCTCATAGACGTCCAGCCGGATGGATTTCATTCCTGAATTTACAGCCAGTTCCAGTGAAAAATCCATCAATGCCCGACCAACTCCCATTTGCAGGAAAGATGGATGAACAACAAAAGTACGTACTACAAAAATACGACTGTAATCTGCCTCTACTTTCCATCGGATATTCTCATAAGCCTCTTCCGGCTGATGGTCTAAAATGACAGAACCGGGTATCCTCCCGCCACATCTGGCAACAAACAGACTCTGATTGTTCACACCAGCAACGGCATTTTCACGAACCGGATAAATCCCCTTTATCCATCCGGGATAATTGGTAGTAGCCGATAAATGGTCATTCAATTCATCGTATAGTTTCTCCAGTTCGTCAATATCGGTCAGGGAACCGGATTCAATTATAAATTTCATACATATATTGTTTGAGGACAAAGATACTTTTTATTTCATAAGTTCCTCCATATCCCCATTCATGATATGAGGCAAATAATGGGCTATCTTATCAGTACTCCAATCCCACCATTTCAATTCCTGCAATTGCACAATCGTATCTTCGTCAAAACGCATCCGGATTTTCTTCGCAGGCGTCCCGCCTACTATCGTATAAGGAGGTACATCTTTGGTGACTACTGCCCTCGATGCAATAATCGCTCCATCGCCGATATGTACGCCCGCCATGACAACAGCCTCATAACCAATCCATACATCGTTTCCAATCACTATATCCCCTTTATTATCCCATGCCGAAGTGATATTTCCCTTATCCAACTGCCACTCCTCAAAAAATATAGGAAACGGATAATTCGATAAAGAATTCAACGTATGATTCGCACTATTGAAAAGAAACTTAGCTCCACAGGCTATCGAACAGAATTTCCCTATGATCAGTCGGTCTCCATTGACAGGATAATGATATAAAACATTGTTCTTTTCAAACTGAACAGGATCATTCACAAAATCATTGTATATGGTGTAGTCACCAACCTTTATATGAGGATTATTGATAACTGCATTCAGATAGACGGTCTGAAGGTCATTGGTGCGCGGATAAATATTTGTATTCATTGTAATTGCTTCTTTATATAGTTTCTAAAATAATATAATAAAATATCAGGTGACCTGTTTAGCCACAAAAGACCTGAACAACAGATTTCACCATTGTTCATCATCCATATAGAGCGAAGCTATTTACAATGTTGCCATTTCATTGCGTTCAAAGAATAAGGTTCATATCACATAACAAATGTACAGGATAATTTTGGAAATCAGATGCAAGAATCTAAGAATTATCCCGTATATTTGCTGTATACCATTTATATCATCACTATAAACCTTTAGTATCATGGCAACTTATACTCATTACGGCAAACAGCCTGATGTACTGAAACATCTGATACTTTGCGAAGTTCTTCGGAACGAGCATCCACAAATCTATGTAGAAACAAATTCAGCCTGCGCTTTCTATCCGATGCAGCAGACTTCGGAACAACAATATGGCATTTACTATTTCTTAGAAAAAGCAGCAGAGGAAGACAATCAAGTTTTAAAGGATTCCATTTACTATAAGATAGAAAGTGCAGAAATGCAAAGAGGATACTATTTAGGTTCCCCGGCTTTAGCAATGGAAGTATTAGGAAGACAGGCCCAAAAATTTCTATTCTTCGATATAGAAAAGAGTGCTTTGGATAATGTAGAACGCTATGCGAAGCAAGCGGAACTACAGACATCCGTCCGCCTATATAATACCGATTCTCTTGAAGGAGTTATGAGATTACTGCCATCACTCCCCAAAGATTCTTTCATTCATATCGATCCTTATGAGATAGATAAGAAAGGAACATCGGGACTAACCTATCTGGATATATTAATAGAAGCTACCCAATTAGGGATGAAGTGTTTACTATGGTACGGCTTTATGACTCAACATGACAAAAGCCATCTGAACTCATACATCACGACCCGACTAGAAGAGGCAAGGATTAAAGACTATATTTGTGCAGAACTGATAATGAACTCTATCAGACAAGACACCGTATTATACAATCCCGGTATCATAGGCAGTGGTATCCTGGGCACCAATTTATCACAGAAATCAAATACAGCCATTCTTGATTACAGTGATATACTGGTCCGCCTCTACCAATACGCAAAATACAAGGACCATGACGGCAGCTTATACAGAGACATTATCGGCAATCCACCGGAAACCTGAGCCGAAAACAAAGAGTAGCCAAAATAGGAAATACATCAATCCTCCCACTAAATATGTATTCCATATCGGTGCTTCACTTCCGCCATCACAAACGTACTTTCCAGCGAACCCAGGCTATCGATGGTTCCCAATACATTCAGAATGAACTCCTGATAATATTTCATATTAGGAGCATGGATCTTCAGCAAGTAATCGTAGCTGCCCGATATATTATAGCATTCGGTCACTTCGGGAATATCCTGTATGATTCGGGTAAACTCAGCCGCAATGTCCCTGTTCAGCCGCCTTAACTTGACACTACAAAAGACCACAAAACCCTGATTCAGCTTTTCGGCATCCAGCACAGCGATATACTTCTTTATATATCCCCCACTCTCCAAACGTTTAAGCCGCTCGAAAACAGGAGTCGATGAAAGACTGACCCGCGCAGCCAACTCTTTGGTCGTCAACCGCGCATTCTCTTGCAAAGTACGGAGTATCTGCAAATCCACTTTATCCAATTTCTCAAAAGTATCCATAAGAAAAATATTCTTCTAACAGGTGATTTTTAAGAATAAAGCAGTTGCCTTATTCTGTATAACGATACAAAAATAGCATTATTTTCTATATTTCTACTATATATTGTTCGATATATCTACATCCCATAACTTTGCAAGAAAATAAAGAGAGAATATTAAACTTAAAAAGCATACGATTATGGAAAGAAAGAATTTACACTTTGAGACATTACAGGTTCATGTAGGACAGGAACAAGCAGATCCGGCAACAGACGCACGCGCAGTACCTATTTATCAGACCACTTCTTATGTATTCCACAATTCTGCTCATGCAGCCGCACGTTTCGGCTTGCAAGATCCGGGCAATATCTACGGCCGCCTGACCAACTCCACCCAAGGAGTTTTTGAAGAACGTGTAGCCGTCCTCGAAGGAGGTATAGCAGGTCTGGCAGTTGCCTCCGGTGCTGCCGCCATTACTTATGCTTTCGAAAACATTACTCGTGCAGGCGACCACATCGTAGCTGCCAAAACGATTTACGGAGGAAGCTATAACTTACTGGCGCATACTTTGCCCAATTATGGCGTTACCACCACTTTCGTCGATCCGAGCGACCTTTCCAACTTTGAAAAAGCGATTCAGGAGAACACCAAAGCCGTATTTATCGAAACACTCGGAAACCCGAATTCCAATATTATCGACATAGAAGCGGTATCCGAAATTGCTCACCGCCACAAAATACCTTTGATTATAGACAATACGTTCGGCACTCCCTACTTAATCCGCCCCATCGAACACGGAGCAGACATTGTGGTACACTCCGCCACCAAATTCATTGGTGGTCATGGCAGTTCCTTGGGAGGAGTAATCGTTGACTCCGGTAAATTTGACTGGGTAGCTTCGGGCAAATTCCCACAGTTGACAGAGCCCGATCCGAGTTACCACGGAGTACGCTTTGTAGACGCTGCCGGTCCGGCTGCTTACGTCATCCGCATTCGTGCCACTTTGCTACGGGATACGGGAGCAACGATCAGTCCGTTCAATGCCTTCATCCTGCTGCAAGGGCTGGAAACGCTTTCTTTGCGTGTAGAACGTCATGTAGAAAATGCGCTAAAAGTGGTGAACTTCCTGAATAATCATCCGAAGGTGAAGAAAGTCAATCATCCGTCACTCTCCGATCATCCGGATCATGCACTCTATCAACGCTATTTCCCGAATGGTGCAGGCTCCATCTTTACGTTTGAAGTAAAAGGAGGACAGGAAGAAGCACACCGCTTCATCGACAGTCTGGAGATTTTCTCGTTGCTGGCTAATGTAGCTGACGTGAAATCACTGGTCATCCATCCGGCAAGTACCACACACTCTCAACTTAATGCGCAGGAACTTGCAGAACAGGAGATTTATCCGGGCACTGTACGTCTATCCATCGGAACGGAACATATCAATGACCTGATAGCCGATCTGGAACAGGCACTCGCCAAAATCTGACATTAGATTCTAACCTATTTGTCTGTTAAAATGTGATTGACAACAAGACGCAATGAAGATTCGGGGATTGAACTTTCCATCACTATGATACGTTATAACAATATAACATTAAAACATTGCAGTTATGGAGAAATATTTAATACACAGCAACGAACTGCATCTGATAGACGCAGGGAAAATCCACCAGGCAGTAGAGAAAATGGTGGAGTCACTCGATCTTGCCGCAGGATCAACCAGCAATTTTGATCTCTATCAGGTCGTAGAAAGCTACTTTAAGGACCTTGAAAAAAGAAGGAAAATCAACCATGTACTGGGGATCAAAGAAGACCGATATGAATTTGCTGAGGATTTCGGCATCAAATAAAAAGAAATTTTCCAATCACACCAGACAATTTGTTCATAATCGAGTAGGAGGAAAACGAAGTAGAAGTTTTCCTCCTACTTTCGTTTTCCGAC